>Ga0172381_10005370_pt1 | contig 13017 bp, 11 predicted proteins | sample Leawel6488metaG_FD_119754 | JGI IMG/M metagenome (GOLD analysis project Ga0172381, IMG submission 119754) | Leachate microbial communities from a municipal landfill in Southern Ontario, Canada - Leachate well 64-88 metaG | ecosystem: Engineered > Solid waste > Landfill > Unclassified | place...
AAAAGAGGAAATAATTGCTCTTCAACATTTTCCTGTCTTACCCAAACTTTCTGTGAACAATTTTTATAATGATTGCAGTGCCCGTACCAGTGCCCCTTTTGTATCTCCCAAGTAATAGTTCCCCCGCACTCCTCGCAGTTTATTTTTGCCTTAAATATTGGCAAATGTTTTTTATACTGTGGAGCTTTTGTACCTCTTTTAAGTTTTAATTGAACGGCATCAAAAAGTTCTTTTGAAATTAACGGCTCGTGTTTGCCATCAGAGATTTCTCCATTCCATCTATTTTTACCGTAATAAAACGGGTCTGATAAATATTGGTGCATCCTGCTTTTACCTACCTTTCTGCCAGAGCTATTTCTCAAACCTTCTTCATACATTTTTTTTACTAACGCCCCTATAGAATAATTACCGGTTTCAAAGAGTTCAAACACTCTTTTAACAAGAGGAGCTTTTTCTTCATCAATAACGTGAATCTTATGTCCTTTTTCTCCGGTAGTTTTATATCCAAGCGGAGGTTTCTGCGGGAGCCATCCCTGTGCTAATTTTTCTTTCTGTCCCTTTCTAACCTCTTCTGAGAGGTTATTTGTATAAAACCTCGCAATGGCAACCTTCATATCCCACACAAGATTTTCGTGGGCTTTAGTATTTTGGTTTAATATAAAATTTTCTTTAACAAAGTGAACCTCTCTGTCTTTTTGTTCTCTTACCCAATCATCAATAATTCCGGCAGATTTCATATTTCTTGTTAGTCTGTCTACTTTTTCACAAATAATAACATCCACATTATTTTTTCTAACGTATTCCAACATTTTATCAAACTCTCTTCTTTGATACTTCCCACTTGCTGATTCTGATATAGAAAAACTCTTAGCTATTTTATAGCCTTTTTTCTCCGCATAATCCTTTAAAAGTTTTTCCTGCGAGGCGAGAGAATAACCGGTCTCTTCCTGCTCTCGGCTACTAACCCTCGCAAATATTATTGCTTTCATATTTTTGTTTTATGGTAAAGATTCGCAAGCAATACCATCTTTATCGGCATCAAGTCTGTGTATGTCGTTATTAACGCCACCACAAAAATTAAACACTTGCTGTGCTTCTGCGTGTGTTTCGAAGTCAGTGCAATTATAGGCGTTAGAAGAGCATATAATTGAGCCTGTATCAATAGGAATTTGAATTTCTGTAGCTGGAAGCATTGTTTCTTCTAAACAAGCATCGTCAGCCCATAACCCTTTTTTAAGGGCTTTTGCTTCCGCTTCCGCTTTTTTAAATTCAACTTGATATTTGTATGGCATATTATAAGTATATTCGTTGGCATAGCCATCGCTTATCATTTTTTTGTTAAAAAATGTTCCGTCTTCTAACCATATATAACGCAAAAGTCTTTGATATTTGTCCCTTTCTCCTTGAGTTGAATCAGCTTCCAAAATAACTTTTTTACCAGTTAATAGTTCTTTGGCTCTGTTTGACGCTTCAACGCCAAAACATTCCACCGGCTTTCGGGGGTCAACGGTTTCAGGAGTATTAATGCCAATAAGCCGGACTGTTTCCGTAGTGCCGTTGATATTAACGTTTACAGTGTCTCCATCAATAACCTTAACCACCGAATAAGATTTTATTTCCGGAGCAGAGTTTTGTGATGAGCTTTGTTCTTTATTTTGTGTTGCGTCCTCTTTTGCCGATTCCTTCTGTTGCTCTGGTTCAGTATTATTTTCTGCTAGTATGGGTTGATTTTGACTTACTTCTGCCCCGTCTAGTTCTTGTGTAGAAGGTTGTGAGGAGTTGTTATCTCTCGTCTCGGAAGGAGTGGGAGATGAGCTTGCACCAATTAAAACTAAAAATAAAAAAGTTATTCCAACCCAAAACCACCACTTCTTGAACACAGATTTTTTTGGTTTTGTATTTTCCATAATCAGTTTAATTATAAACCAAGAATTTGTTTCTTTTTGGCATTAAATTCTTCTTCATTTAAAATTCCTTTTTCTTTTAACTCAGCCAACTTTTCCAAATTATTTAAGCCGTTGTTATTTTCCCCTTGCCCGAAGCGAGCATCATTAATTGCCTTTTCCCACGATGCAAAATACAACTGCGTCATGCGGGAAAGAATACCAAGCCCTATACCGTTAAAAAATCCGAAGTGGTGTATTTTAGCTGTTTGTTCTTTCCCTCCGCTGTTATAAACTATAATAAGCCATTCAACACCATTTCCAATACCTTTTTTTGCATTTACACTAACAATGTCGTTAAGTGGAGAGCTAAACAATTTCTTATCTTTTTTGATAAAATATAACTCATTAGTAGTTAAGACTAGCGTTCCTCTTCGTTTTAAAAGAATCCCCTTTGTATATTCTAGTTTGTCTTCTTTTTTGATAATTTTTTCCGGCATATTATTTATTTTAATTTTTAAATCATTAGCTCCTTCCCAAAACAAAAAGGGACGACCAGAGCCTGCGTCCCACAAGTCTGAATTGCACAAGGCAACCAAATGTGGAGGATAGTCGCCCCTTTCAGCCCGCATTTGGGCTTCTAAGAAGCAAATACCCTGTGCACTTTTTCAAACTTGTAGGACGCATTTTAATTTTAATCCTCTTCTGGCAAATAATCAACTTTTTCTCCCCTTTCTATTCTCTCAAGATTTCTCAGTATATGTTCTAATTCCTTATATTGCTCCCTTATATCCTCTATGCCGGCTCCAGTTTTTTTTAACTTTGTTTCATTCTGTGAAAATAATCCAGAATTTAATTTTTTATCAAAGAAGAGATAATTACTATCAAGTATAGTTTTAATAGCACTTATCTTTTCTTTAGCTGTCGTTGCTTGGCTCTCAACTAGCTTCCAAAGCTCCTTATCAGTTCTTTCCTTAATTAACTCAAATTTGGCAATTTCTTGGCTTACTGTTTGTGAACATATGTCTCTTGCAACTTCTTTGTGAACTTTGTTTTTAAGAAAATTAATAAACTTATAGGAGTATCCTAGAGCGGAAGCGATTTCCCTGCAAGATGCTTTTGGGTTTTTAGCAAGCTCAAGCTTAACCCTGTTTTTAATCTCCTCTAATTGTGATTTTGAAAAACGCATATTTGTAGTCTATTATTCCTTATTTCAGCTTTACCCGTAGCGGATATTGGAACAAAGATATTCCCTCTTTAGCAGAGTAACTGCATTTTGATTAGCAATTAGTGTCCGCTTTCAGGGTCGGTAATTGCCTCCTGTCTCTGTATTATCTCCATAACTCCATAGCCCTGTCTTACAACTGCTACTTCTTCGTTACTCTTGATAATCGTTTGTTATATTGTTAGGCAGGATAAATCTTAAACAATATAATCTGCGAAGTATTGGACACAAAGTTCTGGATTCCATAGCTACCAGACAAGCATACCTCTCCACACACATTTTAAACTGCTTTTTAAATTGCATAGCTTATGTGATTGTGGGTTAGCAGTCCTATGCAAATTTTTCTGTGAAATAATTTCCATTAAGCTGGTTTATTACACTGGTTTATTGTTTAAAACAAACCGCTAGAATAAACTTTAACTTTTAGGAGTTTTTTCTTTTTCCCTATGATAAATTTTTGCCAACAGGTCAAAGTGTTGCACCAACCCATTTGCAATTTCTGTTGCCTCTTTGAGGTCGATATCTTTTCCGTAGTCTTCTTTAAGTAATGTTTGTAGCTCCACAATAGTTTCTTTTTTTAAGGTCATAAAAATTTTTCAATTCTCTATAACCCAGATTACTACAACAAAAAAGCCCTGTCGCAAATACGGGGCTAAATCGTATAGTTTTGTATACTTTAGTTTATTTTTTTAAGTTTTTTTATTTCTTTCTCTAATTTTTTTATATTTATTAGTTTGTTAGTTATGTCTGCTTCTGTAATAGGATTGTAAAAAATGATGTTCCTCTTACCCTGCTTAAAAAATAATTCTCTCAATTGCCCCTTAAATTTTATATTATTTAAAAATTTAATGAAGCTCCCACCTGCCTTCTTGGTTTTTTCTTTAATTTCCTCAATCGTAATGTTTTTATTTGGGTTATCAAAAACATATTGAAACCATTCATCAGAAACCCGACCAATTTGCATTTTGTTAATTATATATGTCTCGTTCAAAAGTACAAATCTATTTGTTGTATAGTCTATCCAATATTTTTTATTTTTGTTTTTTATGTCTTTGTTAATGTTTTTTAATTCGGGTGAAAAGCCTTTTTCTTTTTTTACCCTTACACTAATAAGATTGTCGAGTTTTAAAGTATTTAAGTCTATCGAAGATATTAAAGAGATGACGCCTTGTTTTTTTAAAGCACTTAAAGCATTAATTACATCCGCAACAAAATTATCATCACTAATCTCTTCTACTGTCCTATAGAGGGTGCTTGCTGTATCTGTTCTTAACTCTTGCCGGCTTTTGATTACATTTCTTTGCCAAACGTCAGCAACCTCTCTTAGAGAAATATTTATAGTATATTTTCCGGAGACCTCGCTTTTGTTCATTATCAACTCAGATAACGCCTCTAAATAATTCATTATAATTTTTATTATAATTTTTATCTTTTCTTCAATTTATCAAACTTGCCACACTTTGACAAGTGATTTTTCAAAGAGTAAGATAAATAAAATATGACAGACACATTTTTAACAGTAAAAGAGGTTGCCAAAAAACTGCGGGTTTCAGAACGCAGTATCTTCCGCTACATACATTCTGGCAGGTTGAAAGCCAGTAAAGTTGGCTATTGGCGGATAAGAGAAAAAGACCTTAAGGAATTTATTTTAAAAAACTCAAACAAAAAATAAAAATATGCAAAATTTAAATGACAAATCTTGGTATAGGTTATTAAAAGTTATTTTCGTAATTGCGTTTTTATTAATTCAAATCATCTCTATTGGTGGAACTGCTTTTATCTTATCGGCAGAAAGTGTAATAAGCCCGCAAACTGTTGAGAAAGTTGGTCAGTTAGTTAAAGATATTTATCCTCAATATCAAGATATGCAGAATGAAAATTTTGGAAGAAAAATCTATGAAAAGAGTTATGGCTTATGGTCAGATTTTACATATTACATATCCTACAGTGGTTATAATACGCAAATTTCAAAGGACGGAAAGGTGTTTGATAAAATCAAAATTGAATATCAAGGTAAATTTAACAGATTGCAAATAATTGGTTTCTGTTTAATACCCCTTACAATGGTCAGCATTATTTTTTGGCTGGTCTCAAGAATTTTCTTTTATGTGGTAGCCAAGGACAAATTTCTTTCCGGAAGATTAGTCAATATGCTTAAAAAACCTTTTACAAAAAAGTTTAACGTTAAAAGATAAATACTTTTATAAAAATGAACAAGGATATAAATAATCAAAATAATAGCGGTAATTTGTCTTTTGTAAAAGACCTGGCTACTTATTTCATGGAATTTTTAGAAACGGATTTCCATAGAAGAAAAAGCCCTAAAAGAGCTATCCAGCTACGCAATAAAGATAATTTACTGCTAGGATTTAACCTTAATAAATATTCTGTTTTTAATAATTTGATTTGGAAAACCATAAATCATGTTTTTGCCAAAGAAAACAGTATAAATGTTGTAGAGAAGGGTGTTTACAAAACAAATATCCCAAACAATCTTTTAGACTTAATAAAGCTTCAAGTTAAGAGGGTCTCTGATAAACAAATAAAAAAAATAATCAAAAGTTCTGCTGAGGAGGTGAAAAAGAACAGTATTCTTTACAAGAAGGATTTTGACAAAGCATTCACAATTTCCCTAGATGAAATTTCCCAGATAATAAAAAAAGAAATAGTCGTCCCCTTCATAGAGAACCTCAAGAAACCGTTAGAAAATTTAGAGCTGGGATATGAAAATAGTATTTATTTAATGGAGGAGGAGTTAACTTCTGTTTTATTGTCTCTACTTGAAAATAAAATATCAGAGATTATTAAAAAGTTCATTTCTGGAGAAAAAATTGATGCCGACAAAGAACTCTCAATTGTTTTTGACCCATCAGAGGCAAAAAATAACATCAACGCCTTCTTTGAAAATTTTAAAGTAACGGATTTATTTAATGAACTTTTTGAAATTGATAGAAATAAAAACATTTTAGATAAACAAGAATTTTACCTTTATTTCTGTGATATTACATTTAATAAAACAAAGTATCCAATTTTTTATATTCCCTTTGATGTAGTTAAAAAAGACAACCTTTTAAACATAGAATTTGATTCCCAAGTTTATATAAACAAAAAAGCATTAGAATATGTTGTTCAAGAATATAATGAAAAAAATGATAAAAAAGGAAATCTTAAAACCATCTCTGAAAGAATAATATATTTATCCCAACATAAAGAAGACTTTAAGGACTTAATAAATTCCATCCTGGCAGAAGTGGTTAATTTTTTTGGTCTAGACTCTAATATAGACATAAACAATCCGACCAGACAATTGTCAAAAAGTCTTTGGACTAGTGTGTCTAATAGTTGTTATATAGTCTTATTCGACAAATCGGATGAAGCCCTGATTAATGATTACGAGGACATTCTACAAAAAGTAAACGAAGGCGATAGCGTTATCGCCGATATGTTTAATAAATTAATCGATGATTTTATACATAAAAACCCAGAACCATTTAATCCCGAGATAGAAGAAGAATGGGCAGATACCGATACCGAAGAACGCCTTGTGTTTCGAAGTCCCATACCATTGAATAGTGAACAATTACAAATTTTATCTGCCGTTAGAAAACATAACTGTAAATATATTACGGTAGAGGGTCCTCCTGGCACTGGCAAAAGCCATACTATAACCGCTATAGTCTTCGATGCTATATTAAAAAATCAATCGGTGTTGGTTTTGTCTGACAAAAAAGAAGCCCTCGACGTAGTTGAAGACAAAATAACCGAAACAATGGATAAGGTTAGGTATGACAAAAATTTTCAAAACCCCATCCTAAGATTGGGCAAAACTGGGAGCACCTATGGTCAGATATTATCAAACAACTCAATCGGTAACATAAAAACACATTACAGTGCTTTTAAAAAAGATGAGGACAAAATAGAAAGCAACATAAAGAAAATTTCTAACTCTCTCAAGGAGGATATTGAAGCAGAGTCATTAGGATACAAAGATATAAACATAGACGAAATACAAGAATTATTCAACCTAGAAAGCCATTTCAGTAACAGAGGGTACATTGTGGATATAGAAGAAGTGCTCAAGCAACCCGAATCTGCCGTAGAGATAGAAGAACTTAGGGTTATATCCAAGAATTTAGCTGATAAAATTCTTGATGAGAATGTGGAGAATAAATTTTTCTCATTGATTAGTTCTTCTTTCAAGGAATTTGATAACACTCCTAAGTTTCTTAAACTTTTAGCTTTTCTTGAAATTGTTTTAGATGGGCTACAAAAAGTTCAAAAGGTTTATGGTGAAAGTTCCTCTTTACTTTCTTTGTTTAGAGAATTATCAGATAAAGACATAAAAGCCCTTCGTGCATTTTTAGACCAGTATAAAGAATTAAGAAGCTGGCTTTTTGGCTATCTTTTTGTAAAAAACGAATTAGAAAAACTAAACAGAGATTTTAAGAAGCGATTTCCCAACGCCGAAGTTGATGAGCCACAGGAGAGATTAGACGATTTGAGTAAAATTTTAGAACTTTTAGAGTATATAAAAGAAATAGAAAAAGAAAGTGAAAAAATAGGTCTAAAAAATATAGATTTTATAAAACTTACATACCACCTATTAAAAGATAAAGAATCGATTGTCATCGTCAAAGATATTGTTTCTCTAAAGGTTGATATAAATTATATATTCGGAAGTTCTGAAAAATATAAAAAAACGCTTAAAAAAACCGGCATTGAATCAGAAAAATTACGTAGTCTGTGCAAAAACAAGCTTACCAGTGAAGACGAGTTAGATTTCAATAAATTAATTAGATACATTAACTTAAGGCAAAAAATTGAGAAGAGTTTTAAAAATATACTGGCGTCTGACTACGTAAACCAAAAGAAAATCCTTGAAGATTTAATCACCGCACAGATGACATACAAAATGGATGGACGGCTATTGAGTTTTTACGAGCACAATAGAAATGATGCCAAAGCAATACGTGAAATCATTATTAAAAAACAAAGGTTCCCTAAGGAGGAATTCTTAAAGCTAAAAGAAGCATTCCCCTGCATTCTAGCCGGAATTAGAGATTACGCAGAATATATTCCTCTCGAACCAGAGATATTTGATTTGGTTATAATTGACGAAGCCTCTCAGGTGAGCATATCTCAAGCTTTTCCCGCTCTTATAAGAGCTAAGAAAGTTTTAATACTTGGAGACAAGAAGCAGTTTAGCAACGTTAAAACAGCTCAAGCCAGAACTAATACTAATAGAGAGTTTCTCAACAATCTGGCGGATTCGTTTAAAGGGAACATATCAGATGACCCAGCGAAAATTGTGCGATTAGAGAAATTTAATATTAAAACCTCTATTTTAGAGTTTTTTGACTTTATCACAAATTATAATACTCAACTATTAAAACATTTTCGTGGCTATAAAGAAATTATTTCTTACTCGAACAAATACTTTTATCAAAACAACCTCCAAGTGATGAAGATAAGGGGCAAGACCATAGATGACGTCTTGAAGTTTTCTTTCGTGGAACACGACGGTAAAACAGAATTATTACAAAATAGTAATACACCGGAGGTACAATTTATAATTTCTGAACTAAAAAAAATGAAAGAAGCTGATAGTAATTTGAGTGTTGGCATTATAACTCCCCACACAAATCAACAGAAATTGTTAATAGATGAGATAAACAAAATACCGGAAAGAGAGTATTTCTTTGATAAGTTGAGACTAAAAATAATGACATTCGACACGTGCCAAGGAGAAGAAAGGGATATAATTTTTTATTCAATGGTTGCCACCAAAAAAGAAGACCGACTATGGGGAGTTTTTATTAAAAATTTAGCAGACGTAGATATTGAAGAAGACGGCAAAATAAAAGTGCAAAGGTTAAATGTGGGATTTAGTAGAGCAAAAGAACGTATGCACTTCGTTCTTAGCAAACCCATAGAAGAGTATAGTGGGTCTGCTGGGGAGGCTCTAAGACACTACCAATTTATCTTACAGGAAGCGAAAAAGGAAAGGTCTGTAGAGGAAGTCGATAAAAACTCCAAGATGGAACCGGAAGTCATGAATTGGTTTTACCAAACTAATTTTTGGAAAGAAAACAAGGATAATATAGAATTTATTCCGCAATTTGAAATAGGAAAATATTTAAAACAACTAGACAAGACATATAGCCATCCATGCTATAAGGTGGATTTTTTATTAGTTTATAAAAATGAATTACATGAGGAGCATAAGATTATCATAGAATACGACGGATTCAGAGAACATTTTGAAAATATAGACGAGGTGAACGAGCTTAATTATGACCACTATCTTTCAGATGACGATATGTACAGAGAAAAAGTTCTAGAAGGATACGGATATAAATTTTTAAGAATCAATAAATTTAATATAGGAGATAACCCCATCGCCACGCTTGATGACAGGATAGCTAATTTATTAAAGAAAAAAAGTAATCACAATAAACTACTTTCTGGTATACATGACACAATAGAGGGGCTACAAAATGGCGACATGAAAGAATGTCCGAAGTGCAAAGAAATAAGAGAATACAAGGATTTTAGAGACCCAGATTTAGTTACCGGATATGGACGATTTTGTATGCATTGTAAGGGATATACTTTGGTTGAAAAGCCAACGAATGACAACCATGAAGATGACCCTGTGGTTACGAGCAACAAAGAATGTCCACGCTGTGGTTCTGGAATGATTTTAAGAACCGGTCGTTTCGGTAAATTTTATGGCTGTTCTAAATACCCATACTGCCGAGGAACGAGAGCAGTTTAAAGAAATTAATATGCCAAGCCAAACAGAACAAAAAACATACAGTGTCTACGAGCTGAATTCAGAGATAAAGAGGATTCTAGAAGGCTCTTTTACTCAATATATTTGGGTAAAAGGAGAAATAATTGGATTCAATAAACAGATAGGAAAGAAGCACATGTATTTCCAATTGCAGGAGAAAGACGCTTCTGGCGATAATCTTAAATCCACAATACCTGTAACTCTTTTTGCGGGAGATATAATAAAAGTTTTAAATAAATTTAAGGAAGGAAACTTAGGTAGAGATTTATGCGATGATATGGAGGCGAGGGTTTTATGCAAGGTAAATGTTTATCCGCCTCACGGGAGTTACAATCTTGTGATTAAAGACATTGACCCAGAATTCACCTTAGGGAAAATGGCACAGAACAGGGAGGCAATTATTGCATATTTAAAAAGTAAAAATTTACTTGATAGGAATAAAATTACAACAACCTTACCCCTAGTACCTCAATCCATAGGATTGATAACCACCATGGGAGAAGGGTATCATGATTTTATAAATAAACTTAAGGAAAGCAATTTATATTTTAAAGTCTACTTTTATCCCGCTACCGTTCAAGGAAAGAATGTTGAAACAGAAGTTTGTAGGGCATTGGATTACTTTAATACGCGAAATGACATTCAGGTCATAGTAATTACCCGTGGAGGTGGGTCAAGAACTGATTTAATTTGGTTTGATAACAAAAAAATAGCTGAAAAGATAGCCCTCATGAAAATACCGATAATCACAGGAATTGGGCACACGAGAGATATTTCTATTACTGATATGGTTGCATTTTCCTCTCAACAAACCCCGAGTGCCGTCGCAACATTCATAGTCGAAAAAGTAAATAATTTTTTAAGGAAAATTGAGTTATTAACCGGCGAAATGGAACATAATGCTCAGAATATTATTAGATTTCAGAAACAAATTTTAGAGCAGACAAGGGAACAAATAAATAGGGAGTCCTCTATTTATCTTGAACGGAACCGAGAAAAAATAAACAATCTCTATAAAGAGCTTCTATTTAATTTATTAAATTTTATAAGAAATATTAAGGAAAACTTGGGTAGCCTTGTATCAATCATTAATTCTTATGACCCTCTTAATACGGTAAAAATGGGTTTTAGCATTAGTCGGGTTGGTGGAAAAGTTGTGAAAAGTATAAAAGAAATTAAATTTGGAGAAAACATGACAACAACTATTTCGGATGGCGAAATAGAAAGTATTATTAAATAAAATAAATTATGACAGAAAAACAAATATCTTATGAAGATGCCTTTAAGGAATTACAAAATATCCACGAAGATATTAAGAATAGAAAAGTTGATATTGATGGACTTTCACTCAAAGTAAAACAAGCCAGAGAACTCGTGGATGTTTGCAATAAGAGAATAAAAGAAGTTGAAATTGAAATAAATGAAATTGTCGAATCTTCAAAACAAAGCGAAGAAGAAAAAGAAGTCGAATAAAACAATTCACCGAACATAATAAAAACCGCTAATATGTTAACAAGAATTCTTTTAGTAAATTTTACTAAGAACGAGACGGATAAGTTAAAAGTACCCGAGAATGTAGAAATTCATCGTGGATATTTGAGCGATATAATATCTCACGAAAAAGATTATGATGAGGACTATGATAAATTTTTAGGAAAAACATTCAAAGCATATTTTCCCTTAGCAATACACGAGTACAAGGCTATCTTCGTAAAACTTCACACTGTTCCCGATTTAGAAAAAGAATTTACTGATAAAATAGAGCCGTACAACAAAAAATATGTAAGCGACTTAATAAACTATATTCTGGAAAGTAAAGGTTATCTAGTAGTTTTGTTGGGTAATTATACATCAAAATCATTATTGCATCTTGGAATACGAGACATAACATTACGTCAAACCGCAACACGTGATAAAACAATAAATGTTGTGAATGAAGAATTCAACAAGGTTTTTGGCGAGCTGGAAAGTGAAGTAATTATGCCTACTGAATGTTATATTACTATTGATAACGAAGAAAATGATTTTTATAAGAAATTTTCCTCAGATTTTTGCATAAAAAATATTTATAAAAATAAAGCCGGAGACACCTTGAGTTGCTATCATAATAACAGTATGCATTATAGTAATTGTAATCCAGTATTTTTTCTGCTCCCATTATTTAGAAATAACACTTTATTGATAGCTAAATTGCTAAAAGAATTTGCTGTTCTTTCTCCTAAATTTTTGCCAGAATTTTATGAACCAGATTGGCAAAATTCTAATAAGTATTTTCCTTTGGAGGTACAAAAGTATGAGGATAAAATTAGTAAGATAGTCGAAAAAGCTAACAGTTTAATCGCAGATGTTGAAGCAAAGAAAAAATCATCTATTGAAAAGTATCAATTTATTACAAATTTATTAACACAAAAACACGACACACTGAAAGAAAGCGTGGTTAAAGTATTCGAAAATATATTCCAGTTGAAGGTTATTGATGCAGATAAAAATAAAGAAACTACTCTGAACCACGAGGATGCCATAGTCGAAGTTAATGGAGAAAAAATTTTGGTTGAGATTAAGGGTGATAATTCTTCATATCCAAGCACTGTACACATAGCTCAATTATGGAAACACCTAAAAAATAAAAAAGAGATTGAGAAGGGAGCGTTAGTGTTAAACTATGACGTAAGCACAGAACCGGAGAAAAGAAAGCATGCATATACGGGCGAAGAAGAACATCAGCTCGATGGCATAACCCTTATTGATACTAGGGTGTTGCACGACTTAGCTATTGCGGTCATAGACTATAATATGGCACCAAAAAAAGCCAGTGAGATTTTACTTCAAACAGGACGCATAGTGTTTGATTTAGACGAGTATATTAATTTTATTAGTACTGAGGCACAAAACGCACAAGCAACAGAAATTGCTTGATTTGGTTAATAACAAGCTCCGGAGCGGGGAATGCTTTCTCCCAACTTATAGGTTCGGAAGCTGTCCTGCCAAGCGAGCTTGTAAAACAAAACACCTCGCAAGAGGTGTTTTGTTTTACAATTTTTGTGACTTAGTACTCGAACCGCGGGCCGCAGCTCCCACAGGAGCGAAGGTCCTGAGCATGCATGCGTAGGCAT
>Ga0172381_10005371_pt1 | contig 13017 bp, 11 predicted proteins | sample Leawel6488metaG_FD_119754 | JGI IMG/M metagenome (GOLD analysis project Ga0172381, IMG submission 119754) | Leachate microbial communities from a municipal landfill in Southern Ontario, Canada - Leachate well 64-88 metaG | ecosystem: Engineered > Solid waste > Landfill > Unclassified | place...
GGATAAAGACCATCTAGAGTAAATTTTTCAATAATTTTCCTCTTAATTTCCAAACTGTCACGAGCAATCTCCATTAATTTATCCAAGCGTTGCTTAAACTCTTCTTTGTCTTTAGATAGATAACCTAAACGAGCCAGATTAATTGTCACTACTCCTAAAGAACCTGTAAGCGGATTAGCCCCAAACAAACCACCCCCTCTTTTTCTTAATTCTCGATTATCCAAACGTAAGCGGCAACACATTGAACGCGCATCATCGCGATCCATATCAGAATTAACGAAATTGGAGAAATAAGGGATGCCATATTTAGCAGTCATCTCCCACATTGGCTCCAGAGATGGACGATCCCAATCAAAATTCTTATCAATTTGATAAGTCGGGATTGGAAAGCCAAAAACTCGACCAGTTGAATCTCCGGCTAGCATCACCTCGGCGAAAGCCTGATTAAAAATATCCATCTCAGCTTGAAAATCTTGATACTTTTCAGGCATCACCTCACCGCCAACAATAACATTCTCTTCGCCAATCTGTTTGGTGGGAGTAATGTCTAAAGTAATATTAGTAAAAGGCGTCTGGAAGCCAACCCGAGTAGCCACATTAACATTAAAGACAAACTCTTGTAAGCACTGTTTAACTTCCCGATAAGAGAGTTTGTCGTAGCGGATAAAAGGCGCTAAATAAGTGTCAAAATTCGAAAAAGCCTGAGCCCCAGCTGCTTCACCCTGCATGGTGTAGAAAAAATTAATAACTTGCCCAAGGGCAGTTCGAAAATGCTTAGGGGGCTTACTCTGAACTTTTTCTGCCACTCCGCAAAAACCCTTCATTAATAAATCCTTTAAATCCCAGCCACAACAATAAGGAGCCAAGAGGCCTAAATCGTGAATATGCAAATCGCCATTAACATGGGCCTGACGAATTTTCTCAGGGTAAAGCTTATTTAGCCAATACTGCGAAGAAACGGCCGAAGCAATATAATTATTAAGTCCTTGAACAGAAAAACTCATATTGCTATTCTCTTTCAAGCGCCAATCAGCTCGACCTAAATAATCTTCCATTAACTTTTCTCCCGAAGTTTCACGATTAATATCACGTAGTTGTCGACGTTGGTCACGATAGATAATATAAGCCTTGGCTAGAGAGGGCTCATTGCTATCAATTAAAGTTGCCTCAACTAAATCTTGAATCTCCTCTACCGCCGGAATTGTATGTTTATGAAATTTTTTAGCAATTTTTTTAACTGCTTCAGTCGCCAACTCTTCGGCACGCCTAGAGTCAGCCTTTCCAACTGCTTCTTGGGCCTTATAAATAGCGGTCACAATTTTATTTTTATCAAAAGGGACAATCTCTCCTGAGCGTTTACGAATTTGGGTGATAATTTCAGTCATACCAAGAAAATTAAGCATTCCACTTTAAGGATGGAACACGCTATTTATAAAAATTATTTTTTACTCTTAACTAATTTATTTAACTCTTTTCTAAACTCGTTTGCATCCTTAAATTGCTCGTAAACTGAGGCGTAACGGATGTAGGCAACCTGGTCAACTCGCTTAAGCTGTTTCATAACCACTTGGCCAATCTGTTTAGAGGTGATTTCGTTCTTACGAATTTTTTGCAACTCTCTTTCAATTGCGTGAATTAAGCGCTTAAATTTATCTTCAGTGATCGCTCTTTTTTCTAAAGATTTTTTAAGACCAAAAATTAACTTTTCCCGACTATAAGATTCTCGTCGCCCATCCCGTTTAACAATCATTAAATCAAGGATCTCCACCTCTTCGTAGGTAGAAAAACGAAAACCGCATTTTAAACATTCACGACGCCGGCGAATAGACAGGCCGTCAGTAGCAGCTCGAGAATCAACCACTTTAGTGTCATCAAAATAACAAATTGGGCACTTCATAGCTAAAAATGAATAAAAAATTAATAATCCGTCAAGACTTAAAACAACAATATGTAGTAGCTAGTTGTATATTTAACCCACTACATATTGTAACTAATCATAGTATAGCAAAAATAAAGCCCCCTGCCAAACCACCAGAAGGCCCTAATTATTGGGCTTAAAATTTGGTATAAAAAAACCGCCTCCGGAAACCGGAGGCGGTGCTAATTTCTTAGAGCATTTTCTTTCGAATAAAAGCAGGAACACTTAAATCATCATCTTCGCTATCTTTATTGGCTGACCGTTCCATCTTTTTTTCCAAGACTGGCTTAAGAGGTGCATTTTTAAACACGGCTAACTTTGATTTACTCTTTTCAGTCGCCTTTACCGGTCGCGAACTAAAATCGTCGCGAAGGTCTTCTTCAAAATCATCAGTGGAGAAGCCTCCCGCTGGCTTAACTGAGTCTAAGCGGCTAATTGAAGAAGTCGCTGAAACGCTACTATCAAAACCGGTCGCCACTACTGTTATTTTAATCTCATCTTTTAATTTCTCATCAATAACCGCCCCAAAAATAATTTTTGCCTCTTCATCAGCGGCAGCAGTAATTACTTTAGCCGCCTCACTGACTTCAGTCATAGATAAATCAGTTCCACCGGTAATCGTAAAGACAATTCCCCGAGCGCCATCAATAGAAACATCCAAGAGGCTAGAATTAATTGCCGCCTTAGCTGCTTCAATAGCCCGGTTTTCACCGCTAGCTTGGCCGATACCCATCAGAGCCGAGCCGGCGTTAGACATAACCGCCTTAACATCGGCAAAGTCGGCATTAATAGCTCCTGGGGTAGTGATAATTTCGGCAATCCCCTGAACCCCCTGTCTTAAAACATCATCAGCCACCTTAAAGGCCTCTAAAAGAGAAGTTTTTTTATCAATTACTTGCAATAATTTATCATTAGAGATAGTAATAATGGTGTCTACATTGTCAGCTAGTTCTGTAAAGGCGCGCTCAGCAATATTTTTTCTTTGCCCACCTTCAAAAGCAAAAGGTTTAGTAACAACCGCAACCGTCAACGCCCCTAATTCTTTAGAGATTTTGGCAACCACTGGCGAAGCGCCACTACCAGTACCACCCCCCATACCACAAGTGATAAAGACCATATCGCAACCCTGAAGGGCTTCACGAATTTCATTTTCCGATTCTTCTGCGGCCGCCTTCCCTAGATCGGGGTTCATCCCCGCCCCGAGACCGCGAGTAACGGTTTTCCCAATATGAATTTTTTCTCCAGCTTTATTATAGTGAAGCGCTTGAATATCGGTATTGATTGCTAAAAACTGAACACCCTTAATACCGCTATTAACCATGCGATTAATTGCGCTCCCGCCGCCGCCGCCAACACCGACGACCTTTATTTTTGCGAAGGTTTCTATCTCTGGTTTTACTTCTGCCATATTTTCAGGTCTTTAAATTATTTAAAAATTAACAAAAACAAAGACTAACTAATTATTTAGGAATAATTCGCTTCGCCAAGTTTTTAAATCTACCCAAGAGGCCATCTGATAATTTTCTTAGACCGCCACCTGATTGGTTGGTGGGGGCATTATTGCTCCCCCAGATAACCAAACCAAGAGCAGTCATAAACTCTGGGCTTTTTACTTTATCAATAACAACGTTCAAGTTACGTGGTGTCCCGATAGAAGCCGGTAAGCGCATCCTTCGCTTCGCTAAATCAACCAAACCATCTAACTCAGCCCCCGAACCGACAAAAACTGTTCCCGCTGGAAGCATCCCCGAACGATCAATAAACTTCAACTGATTATCAACCTTATCTAAAATTTCTTCAACTCTAGCTTCAATAATTTCAGAAACATAATGTCGAGAAACAGTTTCAATATCATCGTTCACATCCTCCTCTTTAACTAAATTTCGAACATCTACCTCCTCTTCTCTATCAACTGTCGCGGGATTGCAAGTGCCGTATTCTCGCTTAATACGTTCCGCTAAATTAATTGGACAACGCAGACCAATAGCGATATCTGCAGTAATATGTTCTGAACCAATCGGCAAAATTGCCGCATGTAATAAATTGCGCTCTTCATAAACTGCCACGGAAGTAGTTGAAGAACCAATATTAATAAGGGCGACTCCTAATTCTTTCTGCTTTAAGGTTAATACTGCCTCAGCCGAAGCTAAGGGCGATAAAACTAAACTTTCAATTTCTAAACCAGTACGATAAATCGCCTTGGTTAAATTTTTAATCTGCGTCGAGAGGCCCTGAATAATCAAAGTTTCAACCTCTAGGCGGATTCCCGACATGCCAATAGGATCTTTTATATCTGTTTGATTATCAATAGTGAAACTAATCGGAATCACATGTAAAATTTCATAATTGACCGGAACAGCTAGAGCCTGGGCCGCTTCAATGGCTCGATTAACATCAATCTCATTGATTTCCCCATCGCCTTTAGAAACAGCAACCACTCCTTTGCTACGCTCACACTTGACATGGGGATCGTTAATACTTACCCAAACACTAGAAATTGGAACACCAATTAAACGCTCCGCCTTTTCTAAACAAGCAGAAATAGAAGAAGTTGTTTCTTCAATACTGCTAACTACCCCCTTATTTACACCAGCTGTAGGTGAAGAAACGGCCCCAATAATTTGAAGCTCTTCCCCGGTTGGGGTATCAATTTTTTGACCGATAACCAAACGAATCGCTGTTGACCCGACATCTAAACCAGCAATGATTTCTTCTTTCATAAATTAGGAAGGATAACAAATTGACGCTAAACAAACTAAAAACAAAAAAATTCTGCTATTTCTGAGCTAGATCTAAAGACTTAGCGTTTAAAATCATTATACAAGATTTTTATTTTTTTAACAACCAATTTTATTGCCTAAAAAAGACTTAAATACCAAAGACTAAGCGCTTCCCCAAAAAACCAAGCAAGCAGAGTACCAATTACCAGAAAAACACCCAGGGGTAAACGACTACCCCACTTTTTTTTACCACTAAGGACCAAAAAAATACTAACACTGGCGCCAATAAAATAAGCTAGAATTAAAGCAACAGCCAGATATTTTAAACTGGCAAAGGCCGCCCCTAAAAATACTCCAAACCAAATATCTCCTTCGCCAACACCTCGACCACTGGTTAAAAGATATTGGAGGGCGAAAAAAAGAGCCCCTACTAAAGTGCTTAAAAGAAAAGCGCTTAAATATTCTAAACCTCCCAAAGGAGAAGCAAGATAACCAAAAAGCGCAACAATAAAAAAACCACCGATTAAAACATTGACTGGAATTAAAAACCACCGAGCGTCAAAAATCAAAACTAATATTAAGATTGTAATCGTGATTAAGCTTTTGAGAAAAAACCAGGGCTCCGCACCAAAGAAAAACCAAGTCACCGCAAATAAAAGTGCTGTTAAAATTTCTACAGCCGGATACTGCCAAGAAATAGGTTTCTGGCAATCACGGCAACGGCCCTTTAACAAAACAAAGGAGATTAAAGGAATATTATCATACCAGCGGATTTGCTGACGGCACTGAGGGCAATAAGAACGATTCATCAAGCTCTCTTCTTGATAAAGTCGCCAAGCCCAGCAGTTAATAAAACTGCCAATTAAAAGACCAAAAATAAAACTAAAAAATAATCCAAAAACTAACTCCATATATTTTATTGATTCACTAATGCGCGCGCCTGGCGAGCTTTTAGCAAATCTTGATATCGAACAAGACGCCCTCTTTGATTTTCATCCCAAGTAGAATCAAAATCCGGAATTAACTTAGCCGCTAGTTGCCAATTTTTCTGAGCTGCTAAGAAGTCTTTATTGTACCAATTTAAGTCTCCAAGCACCAAAAAAGTCTTAGGCAAAGCAGGGACAGCGGTGATTAGCTCAGTTAACTCTAATTGCGCCCTTTCTTTTTCACCGTTAAAACCCAGTATTAATGCCGTAAATAAGCGCTGATCAAAAGTTTGCAAATTTTCATTAATAGGGCTCGAGTTGATTCTTTCTAAAAGAACATGCTTATCAGCTAGTGGCAAATCATTAAAAATTAAATGATCAATAATAGCCCAAGTAAAATTCTGTTGATACTGGCGAGCAGCCACGGAATCAATTTTTTTCTCTTGAGCATAAGAATCGAGGACCACAGCTTTAAAATAATCACCCTGATTCAAAGAATTTAGAGCGGCATGATAATAATAATCAGCACTTAAACGCTCTTCTGAAAAAATCGCCATTCCAAAAGCAAAGGGGACTAATACCAATAAAGGCAAAAACCGTCCTGGTAATTTAGTTTTCCTCTCTTCTGCTGACGGCAAACCTAAAGATAAGAAAATTACTAACAACAAGCCACTATAAAAAAAGGTGGTAACCACTGAAAAATTAAAAAACAAAAACAAAAAATAAACACCCCCAGAAAATAAAAGCGTTCGCGCTAAGGGGCGCTCAGATTCAGGCAAACGCCGATAATAATTTAATAAAGAAATTACAAAAAACAAAGCAAAAAATGAACCAATTAGACCAGCTGTTAAGACGCTATCTAAAATAAGGTTATGGGCCCGATCACTTGAAACATCTGGATGCAGATAGCGCATCAGTTGAACATCATATTGATAAATATAAGCTTCTCTTTGATTTTCTAGACCATAACCAAACCAGGGGCGCTTTTTAATAGCCAAAAATCCTTCACGCCAGAGTTCGCTCCGTAAACCAAGGCTACCGGATTTTAAATCCCCCAACTCTTGCCAACGCTTCGGATTACTAAAGGCCAAGCTCACAAAAAGTAAAAGAACTCCTAAAAAACTCAAAATAATTTTTTTAATTAACTGTTGATTATTTTTTCTTGATTGTTGAAAAATTTTAACAAACAAAAGAATTAACAAGGCCAAGCCAAGAGCTAGAAAAGAAGAGCGGGTCCCCGTTGCCAACAAGCCTAATAATTGCAAAATTAAAGGAACCAAAAAGAAATACCGTCGCTTAGAGGAAAAAATAAACACAAAAGCGGCAGCGATTGGAATAGTTAACAAAAGAAAACCGGCTAAATAAGTAGGCTGGCCTAAACTGGCAAAAGCTCGACCAGTCTGTTTAGCTGGTTCAGCCCAACGAACAATATCTAAACCAAATAACTGCAAAAGGGCGTAAATTGAAATTAAAGTGGCAATAATAGTGATCCCTAAAAAATAACGACGATAACGATTTCTTCTCTCCTCTTTAGGGGTTAAAGAAAAACTAACTAGAAAGGCAAACGCACCCAATAAACTAAAAATATAAGTAAAAGCCCCTAGTTGTCGAGTGTAAGACCCCCACCAAGATTGAGCAAAATCAACAGAAAAAATTAAAGAACTAATTAAAAATAGGACTAGAAAAACCACAGGAACTAAACTTTTCCCTAATCGCAACTTAATCTTAGAAACAATAAATTGACAAGCAACCAAAAGACAAAAAACTGTTACTCCGGCCTGAAAAAAGACAGCCTTAACTAAATCTAGACTGGTAACTGCTAAAAAATTAAAAATAAAAGGCACTAAAGCTAACAAAAATATAGCCCAGGCATCAACAAGATTAACTAAGCTCAAAGAAGAATTTAATCGATTAATTTTCATCTATCAATTATAACACAAAAAAAACAAGACCCTAGTCAGGGCCTTGTGAAAAATTTTTTAATTATTAAATCTAGCTATTTCTGGAACGGCGCTGCCATTTCTCAGCAATAACCAATAGGGGGGTGGCGAGAAACAAGGAGCTATAAGCGCCACAAAAAATACCTATCATTAATGCTAAAACAAAATCTTTGATTGAGTCTCCACCAAAAAACAAAACTGCCACGAGGGCTAACAATGTAGTAATAGTAGTGTTTACAGACCGATTAAAGGCCTGATTTAAGCTATCGTTAACCGTTTCGGCAAAACTTAAATGACTTTTAGGAAGATTTTCGCGAACTCGATCAAAAACCACAATTGTATCATTAATACTATAACCAAGAACTGTTAGAAGGGCGACTATAAAAGTAGTATTTACTTCAGTTCCTAAGAAGTGTCCTAGAATGGCAAAAACTCCACAAGTTAGAAGAATATTATGAGCCAAAGAAACGATGGCAATTAAACCATATTTCCAAGAAGGAAGTGGCTTCGAAACAACCCTAAAGGCAAAAGTAATATAAATAATAATAATCAAAAGAGCAAAGAAAACTAACCAAAAAGCTCGACTTCGTAACTCAGCGCCAACTGAGGAACCAATAGATTCAAAGCGAAGCTCAGTTAAACCCGCCTCTGCTTGTTCTAGGGATTCTAAAGAAGCAAGCGCCTGGGCGCGCTTCTCCTGAGAGGTTTCTTGAAAACGCAGAATTATCGTTTGATTTCCGGTGGGCTGAACTACTAAATTTCCAAAATTAGAATTGCTAAAGGCTTGATTAATTTCAGCAACTGTCGGCTGAGCACCAGCAAATTCAACCTCCATTAAACTACCACCAGTAAAATCCAGGCCCGGCTTTAAGCCCCAAACAAAAAGAACGATAATTGACAGAGTGACTAAAGCCGTGGACAGCGATAACCAAATCTTACGATTCTTAATAATTTTATAATTTCTCATATAGTATTAGATTAGCGGATATTTATTAATCTTGCTGCTCTAGCCGCTTCCTGACCCCTAAAAGCCAAGATTGCTTCTCTAGCCATTTAGTGGCTGTCCACTTTATTAAGATGCTAGTAATGACAATGTTACTGAGCATAGAAATCGCTACCCCTAAAAACAAAGTCGCTCCAAAGCCTTTAACTAAGCCCGTTCCAAAGCTCATCAGTACAAAACAAATTAAAATTGTTGTCAGGTTACCATCTCGGATTGATGGCCAAGCGCGAGAAAAGGCGCTATCAATAGCGATTTTTAAAGGTTTTCCAGCCCTAAGCTCTTCGCGCAACCTTTCAAAAATTAAAATATTTGCGTCAACCGCCATCCCAATAGATAAGATGAAGCCAGTAATGCCCGCCAGGGTCAAAGTAACTGGAGTTTGGGCGTAATAAATCAAGAAAACCCCAACAACAATAAACATGATTACCGATAAAGTACCATCAAAAATCTTTAAATCTTTAAGAGTGGCAACAAATAGAGAAAATAGTGTTAACAAATAAATCGCTATCAGCCACCAAGGCATCGCTTTAAAAATCGCCAAAACAGCTAAAATATAAATAAACAAACTAAGCGCAGCTAAAAATCCTGGGTAGCGATAATAGAAAATTAAAAAAATTACCACTAACAAAAAACCAATTAGACCAGCCTTTAAGCTATTATCGATAGACTCCTGACCTAAACTAGCCTCCACTGTCTGCTGGCCAATTAAAGTAATTGGTACCGGCAAAGCACCGGTATTTAAGCGTTGGACCAACAATTTAGCCTCCTCGATACTAAAACTTCCGGAAATAACCGCCTCACCGTTAGGAATTTTTTCGTTAACAACTGGAGCGCTAATAACATAACCATCTAAAACAATCGCTACCGTTTTGCCAATGTTTCGCTCGGTAATCTCTTCAAACATTTTTGCCCCTTCGCTGTCAAACTCTAAAGCAACCATTGGACTTCCGTCATTAGGATCAAAGCGTAAAGAGGCTTTTTTCAAATTCCGACCACTTAATTCGGTGTTTATTAACTCTGGTTCTAATAAACCATTACCAGCTTCCTCATCCAAAACTAATTCCGCTTCACCATTCTCATTTATTTGGATTTCTTGACTTGTCGCCGGCTGATCCTTTAATTCCTGAAATTCAAGCAGCGGCGTTTCACCAATAATTTTTATCGCCTCATCCGCCTTTTTTACCCCAGCCAACTCAACAATCACCCGATAATCACCAGCCATACTGCGATTAACTTGAATAATCGGCTCAGCAACACCAGTAGAATTAACCCGGCGTTCAATAATATCCCGAACCCCCTCTAAAGAGGAGGAGCGCTCTGCCTCTGGAATTCCCGAAACATCAGCTTCATAGGTTAACTGTGTGCCGCCCTGTAAATCTAAACCCAAAACAAAGCGGGGCTCCGGCCCTTTTGGCAACACAATCGTATTATTAGTTTTTTCTGATAAATAATCAGTGAACTGATTATAATAACCACCAGCAACAACCAAAAAGGAAGTTGAGACAAAGATTAAAACTAAAACCAGAGAAAGGTATAGCTTATTCTTTTTAGAAGAGAACCACTTGTTTGTCTGCGTTTTCATAGAAAAATGATAATTAAAAAGCAAAACAGCTAATCAGCCCTGTTTTCTTTTATCAGCTTAGAATAAAACAATTAAAAAATCAATGCTTAAAAAATTTTTATTCTTTACAAAACGGGCATAATCTTTTATAATAAGCATAAATTATTTTAATTTTTTAAAAATATGGCTTTAATTCCAACTGTTATTGAAAAAGAAGGGCACTTAGAAAGGGCTTATGATATCTATTCCCGGCTACTAAAAGATAGAATTGTTTTTTTAGGAGAAGGAATTGACGATCATGTTGCTAACAATATAATTGCCCAGCTTTTATTTCTAGATGCTGAGGACAAAGATAAAGATATTAAATTTTATATCAATTCTCCCGGAGGTTCAGTCCCTGCTGGCTTAGCTATTTACGACACCATGCAATACATTAAGGCGCCAATTTCCACAATCTGTGTAGGAATGGCAGCTTCAATGGCTTCGGTATTACTAGCAGCTGGGGCGCCTGGCAAAAGAATGTCTCTGCCAAATAGCGAAATTATGATTCACCAAGTGATGGGTGGAGCTGAGGGGCAGGCCTCAGATATCAAAATTCACGCCGAACATATTTTAAAAATAAAAGATAAGCTCAACCAATTGTTAGCCAAGCACAGCAACCGAAAAAAAGAAGAGATTGAAAAAGACTCTGATCGCGACAACTGGATGAGCGCGGAAGAAGCGAAAAAATATGGTTTAATTGATTTAGTCCTCAAGAAATAAATTTAAATGACCCAAAAAAAAGGCCTCCACTTCGTGGAGGCCTTTTACTTTTTATATCTCGCTAATAAACTGCCAAGGTTTTAAGCATTAATGTAAAAACCGAAGGGCTATCAGTATTAACTGCTAAAGGCAAACAAGTAAAGTTATAAACTCTCTTATCGTCTTGACTAAATATATAAGCAGTTAACCCGTCCGCCAAAATGAACCCTGTCCATCCTTCTCCGGAAATAAATTCTTTAGCAGCCGCTCCCGGGATTTCATTAGCCAGCCAAGCGCCAGCACTTAAGGAACCTTCATTGTCTTGATAATTTACCTGGATAAAAGCCTGATCACTATCAGAGAAGACAACGGTATAACTAGAAGGGCTATCCATTACTTCCCAATCAGCCGGATAAAGCACGCGCGCTTGCCCATCTAAAAGATTAATGCCCAAAGTTGAACTAGCCCCCAATTTTTCCTGAGAGACAAGAGGGTCGTAACCAGACAATAACTCTTGATAATCAGAATACCCATCATTATCTGTATCGGCATTTTCCGGATCTGTTCCAGCCACTCTCTCTTCGGTGTCAGTTAAACCATCATTATCAGAATCTAAAGATTCTGGTAAGGGCGAGCTGACAACTGGTTTATCTTCGGCAACAAGTTCAGACGAGGTGGCAGTTGACGTGGCAAAGGAATCGGTTGTTGAGGCTGGGCTATTGTCATCTACAAACAAATTGTCATCATGATTCTCAGAAATAGACTCGCTTGTTGTTGGGCTTGGCTCTAAATCAATAATATTCTCTTGGACATCTTCTCTGACCGGCGGAACAACTACAGCCGGTTTATCTAAAATCGGTTTTATTAAAAACCAATAAGCAGCCACCAAAGCGACTAATAAAAAAACTCCGCCGATAATCATTAAACTAAGTCCAGTTTTTTTAGATCCATCCGAAGACATTATCCCTTTAGTTTTTTCGCTACCATTTTTAGAAGAATAGGTTTGCCCCGAAAAACGACCCCAAGCAGGCATATTGTGGGTAATAAAATCTTCATCAATTTTTTTCTTTAATTCCTCCTCGGATATTTCCCCTTCTTTTTTTCCTAGACTAAGGTTATTAGTTTTTTTATTGGAATTTTTAAACATAATTATTCTGATAATTTGCCAAGACCATTAGGGTCGTAACCGCCGTCAATTTCCGTTTTATCACTATAACCATCATTATCAGTGTCGGAATTTAAAGGGTCCGTGTTATAAATATTAATTTCTTCGTAGTCCGACAAGCCATCGCTATCACTGTCAGAATTCAAAGGGTTTGTTAAATAAATACTCACCTCCTCATAATCACTTAAACCATCATCGTCACTATCAGGATAAAAAGGATTTGTTCCTAAAATCATTTCTTGCTCGTCAGTTAGCCCGTCGCCATCACTATCAATATTAGCTATTGGCGGGGTAGTTGTTCCTAAAGGGACAGAAGGAATTAAGCTTGGCTCATCGCTGACTGCTGGATTAACTGTTGGAATATTTTCTTCTTGAGAGTCTTGAGCCTCTAAACCAATTCCTGGAGTAATTGTCGGAACAGACTCGGAACCCTCTAAGGGGACATCTATTAAGGCTGGTTCAACTGGCTCAGACTTGGGGGCAATTAATTTAAGATAAATAATATACCCCAGAATAACTAGCAAAATAAAAATTACCCCAGCTAATACTAATTTAATAATTTTTTTTGAACCCTTAGTTTCTGCTTCATCAGAAAAAGTAGTATTCAAACTAGCCAATTGGGCATCGGCGTCTTGGTCAGATGCTGCTTTTTGATTGGCGTAATACCCAGAAAACTGCTGCCCAGAATTAGCAGTAGTTGCTTCTACTCCTTCAACTACTGACGAATTTTTTGGCTGATCAGTATCAGCAAAAATATCATCAACTTGAGGATTATTTTCATTAACCGAAGGGCTTGATGGTTTTAAATCATTAAACATAAAAACTATTTTTTTATTTGATAAATAAAATCTCCTTCACTATCTTTAACAACTTCAGCCTCAATTTCTGGGTTAATTTGATATCTCATTTTCTCATCTTGCTCCATAAGACGAGCCTTATAATTTTCTTCAGAAGGCGCAGAAACATTATTCCTCTCTTTCAACCAACTTGGAAGAAAAATAAGGGCAATCAAAATTAAAACAAGAACCCCAAATAAAGTGGCA
>Ga0172381_10005372_pt1 | contig 13015 bp, 17 predicted proteins | sample Leawel6488metaG_FD_119754 | JGI IMG/M metagenome (GOLD analysis project Ga0172381, IMG submission 119754) | Leachate microbial communities from a municipal landfill in Southern Ontario, Canada - Leachate well 64-88 metaG | ecosystem: Engineered > Solid waste > Landfill > Unclassified | place...
ACTTTTGAATCTTTCATTTCGTGATAAAGATCGTTTCCTTCACGGGTTCTCTCGCCGACGCCAGCGAAAACGGAATATCCGCCGTGCTCTTGAGCGATGTTACGGATTAACTCCGTGATAACGACAGTTTTTCCGACACCCGCTCCGCCAAATAAACCGACCTTTCCGCCTTTCACAACCGGGGCAATTAAGTCGATGACTTTAATACCCGTCTCCAAAATTTCGGTTTTAACCGACTGCTCCGCGATTGATGGTGGTTCTTGGTGAATTGATCTTTTTGTTTCAGATTTGATTTCCGGTTTTCCGTCAATCGACTCGCCCAAGACATTCATCATTCTGCCTAATGTTTTCTCACCAACCGGAACAGAGATCGGTGTACCTGTATCTTCAACTTCAACACCGCGGGCCAATCCATCGGTTGGACCCATGGCGATTGTTCTAACAGTTTTATTGTCCAGATGCTGCTCTACTTCCAAGACCAGTTTTTTATCACCAAGTTTAAGTTCAAGTGCATTATAAATTTGCGGCAAGCCACCTTCAAAAGTTGCGTCGACAACGACTCCGATGACCTGTGATACTTTTCCTTTTAATGCCATGTGGCCTCCCGTTAATTATTTAATGCATTAGCACCAGCGGATATTTCGGCTAATTCCGAGGTGATTGACTGCTGGCGAAGTTGATTATAGGTAAATTCAAAATCTTCCTTCAAATCATCGGCTGCGTCGGAAGCATTCTTCATTGCCACCATACGTGATGCGTGTTCGGCTGCTTCCGATTCTAATACTGCCTGATAAGTCAGAGCGCGTACAACTTGCCGAATGATCTTTTCTAGCACAAGTTTTTTGTCAGGTTCAAAAATATATTCAACTGTCTCGTCTTGCCCTTCTTTATCTAGCTTAGCGAGCTGTTGCGGTTCGATCGGCAGGATTTGTAATGTTGTTGCGCTCATTCTAATAATCGAATCGAAATGTGTATGAATTGAAATAAATTTTTTGTACTTGCCCTCGCTGAATCCCTCCCAAGCGATTAGAGCCATTGGCGAAATCATCGTAAATCTGATTTGCTGTTGGCCGGGATCAAAGTGAGCCACAATATTTCCCCCGATTTTGCGCACAAATTTTTCTACTTTGGCTCCGACGGTTATAAAGTCAATATTTTTTTCACCGTATTTTTCAACCTGTTCTAATATTTTGCGCAACACGTTGCTGTTGTAACTTCCGGCCAAACCTCGGTCAGACGCAATCGCCATAATCAAAACCTTGCCCTCTTCGGGCTCATTCAGATACGGACTTTCTTTAATGTCTTTGTCGGATGCGAGACGCATGATTGATTCCCATGACTCAAAGACGTAGCTTTTGGATCGATTGGCTGCTTCCTGCGCTTTGCGCATTTTAATCGAAGAGATCAGCTCCATTGCCTTGGTAACCTGAAGCATTGAACCGACTGACCTAATACGTCTTTTGATCTGCTGACCTTTGGCCATTACTTTTCTTCCTTATTCTCTTTCTCTGTTGATTTTTCCTCAACTTCTTCGATCGTTTGATAAACAGACAAAGCTTCCGAAATCATCTTCTTTAATTTTTCAGCTTCTTTTTCATCGAAGTCGCCAGATTCAGCAATCTTCCTGAGGATTTCTTTGCCTTGTCCTTTGACCGAGGTTAAAATTTTGCTTTCCGCTTCCTTTATTTTTTCAACCGGAACGACGTCTAGAAGTCCATTCACTGCAGCAAACAAAACCACAACCTGCTCTTCGACCAGCATCGGTACGAATTGCGGCTGCTTTAAAAGTTCGGTCAGTCGACGTCCTCGTTCAATTTGACTTTTGGTTTTCTCGTCTAGATCGGATCCAAATTGAGCGAATGATTCTAATTCTCTAAATTGAGCAAGGTCTAATTTCAGCTGTCCGGCGACTTTTTTCATCGCCTTGATTTGTGCATCACCTCCAACACGGGAAACAGAAATTCCGATGTTGACTGCGGGCCTTATTCCTTTGTAGAAGAGGTCGTTCTCCAAAAATATCTGTCCGTCGGTAATGGAAATAACATTAGTGGGGATGTAAGCCGAAACATCTCCCGCCTGCGTTTCGATAATTGGCAGAGCGGTAATTGAACCACCACCATATTCCTTGTTCAATCTAGCTGAGCGCTCAAGTAATCTTGAGTGAAGATAGAAAACGTCACCTGGATATGCTTCGCGTCCTGGTGGGCGACGAAGAAGAAGTGAAATTTCTCGATACGCCCAAGCTTGCTTTGAAAGGTCATCATAAATGACTAAAACGTCCTGTCCCTGTTCCATAAAGTACTCAGCCATCGCGCAGCCGGCGTACGGTGCCAGGTAGTTTAATGGTGCGGGGTCGGAAGCTGTAGCGGCTACCACGACGGTATAATCCATTGCCCCCATTTGCTCAAGGATTGAAACAAGGCGGGCAATTTTGGATTTCTTTTGTCCGATCGCGACGTAAATGCAAACAGGCCTTTTTTCCTTAGGTAGATTTTTTTGATAAATAATCGTGTCGATAGCAATCGCTGTTTTTCCGGTTGATCTATCTCCGATAATAAGTTCGCGCTGTCCTCGTCCGATTGGGATGATTGAATCTATTGCTTTTAATCCGGTTTGTAGCGGGGTGTTAACTTTTTCACGGGTAATAACGCCAGGAGCAACTTTTTCAACCTCCATCATTTTTTGGGGCTTAATTTTTGGTTTTTTATCCAATGGTTCGCCCAATGGGTCAACAACGCGGCCGAGTAGATCGCGGCCTGCAGGAACTTTCATAATCTCTCCGGTTGCTTCAACTTCATCACCGGCCGAGGCGGCAGTGTAATCACCTAAGATAATCGATCCGATCAAGCCCTCTTCTAAGCTCAAGGCCATCGCGGTGATTGGTCCTTTTTTTGTTTTGATCTTTAAAAGTTCGCCTGACTTTGCTTGCGATAGGCCATAGATTCTAGCGATACCGTCGCCGACTTCCAGAATTTCTCCGACCTTTTTTTCTTTGACGCGTTCGTCAAATTCCAAGATTTCGCGTTTAAGTTCTGATACAATATCACTCATTTGCACCTACCATCCTTGCTTTAATTGCATTTAGTTTTTCTTTCCAGCTAAAATCTATTACTTCGTCGTCAATTTGGATTTTAAATCCACCTAATACGTCAGGATCTATAACATTGTTAACTTGAAACTTGCGAGAATATTTTTTTTCTAATTTTTCCCTGATTGTTCTTAAGTGAACATCGCCTAACTGACCCTTAGACAGAACCGTTGCAATAGTGGTTTTTTTCTTCTCCGCTATCTTTTCTCTAATGTCTTCAAGCAGGTGATCCAGCTGTCCAGTTTTTTTACCAAGCTGTAGCTCAAACCAAAGTGCCTCGGCCATTTCCTTGACGTTACCTTCCGACAACTTATCGGAAACGGTTTGGGCTAAAGCATTGAGATTTTTTTTCATATTTTTTGAATCAGGCGATCTATTTCTTTTTCATCCTGCTTTTGTTCGAGAATTTTTTCGACTGCTACGGACACTAGGTCGGCGATTTTGGCTTTTGCCGCTTGTTCAACTCTTTCTTCTTCTGCCGCTGCAGATGTTTTGGCGCCTTCGATAATTTTCTCTGCTCGTTTTTGCGCCGCTGACAAGATTTTTGTTACTTCCTGCTCGGCGGTTTTTTTGCTCTCGCTCTGTATTTTTTGTGCATCGTCAACCGCCTTGCTCACCATCTTCCTCGCCTCTACTTCCGCTTTATCAAGCTCTGTCTTCGCTTGATCTGCTTGCCGGATTCCTTCCTCCACGCGTTTTTTGAGGTCTGATAGAAGCTGAACAATCGGTTTGTATAGAAACTTATTTAGAAGCAAAAGCAAAATCAAGAAATTGATTGCTTGTGCAATTAAAAGTTTCCAGTCAATACCAAGTGATGCTAGTCCTGACATCTTAAACGAATTTAACAATCAAGGCGATGACCAGGGCGTAAATGGCGATGGCCTCAGCAAAAGCAAGACCCAAAACCATCGAGGTCTGAACTTTTCCTGCTGCTTCGGGATTGCGACCAATGGCTTCAAGTCCCTTTGATCCAATCGTACCGATTGCCAATGCTGGTCCGATTGCGCCGATGGCAATTGTTGCTGCGGCAGCAATCATTTTGACTACTTCTGGGGATAATCCAGTCGTTGGTTCCATAATATAATTCCTTTCTTATGGATTAGGTCTTGGTTCCGACCCAAAACCGTCTCCACTAATTATTTTGTTATTTTATTATAAATTTAATGACTTACTTCGGTGATCGCCATTTTTATGAACACTAAAACTAACATTGAAAAAACCAGTGCTTGAACTGCGCCAACAAAGAGCTCTAGGGCGAAAAACGGGAGTGGTGCAATAAGCGGCACCAGGAAAGCCACGATTGTCAGCAACACTTCGCCGGCAAAAATATTGCCAAATAAACGAAATGAAAACGAAATCATTTTAGCAAATTCTGAGATTAACTCAATGATTCCAATAAAAAAATTGATCGGGCCGTTAAAGTTGATGAACTTTTTGGCATACTTAAAAGTACCAATAGCGGCGACTCCAAAAATTTGAATAGCGATGACCGCAACAACCGCCAAAGCCAAAGTCGTATTCAAATCGGCGTTAGCTCCGCGCAAAAGCGGTACAAATTTTTCTCCCTCGTGGATGCCGATTGAGCCGACTCCCGGAACCAAACCGATCCAGTTGTTCGTGACAATAAATATAAAAATCGTTGCGACTAAGGCAAAATATTTTTTTGTCGCCTTCTCATCGTCCAAAATGCTATTGGCTAGATTGAATAATGCTTCGACGATTGTTTCAAAAAAATTCTGAATTCCTGTCGGAACCGATTTTAGATTTCTAAGCGAGAAAGTTGTGGCCAAAATCAATCCGATCGAGACGATCCACGACAAAAGCATGCTGTTCGTGATGGGAAGTGGGCCGAGGTGACCAATTTGTTCAGCGGCTAGGGAAATTTCCATTTTAATCTTTAATTTTTGCTATTTTTTCTGACGCCTCGCGTATGATCCTTCTCAAAATAAAGAAAATCATTACTGTCGCCACCGCAATCCCGGCTAAAAGCAGGTAGGGCGAGCTGCCGAATATGTGGTCAAGATAGCGACCGAGCAATGCGAATAAAACTAAGGGCAGTGCTGTTGCAAAACCTATAGAACCTATAAACGACAAAGAAAAAACAAGGCTTTTTTTCATAGTGGCCTCAAGCAGATATTAACAAATAGGTGAAATTGTGTCAAAATACTGCTATTAAAGTTTATTTTACGCCCAAATCAGAGTAATTTATAGTAATGCTATATCTTGTTGCGACCCCGATTGGTAATTTGGAAGATTTAAGTTCTCGCGCTATGCGGATTTTACGCGAAGTCGATTTTATTTTGGCCGAAGATACAAGGCAAACCCAAAAAATTCTCTCGAGGTTTGATATTCACACAAAATTAGTTTCATTCCACGAGCATGCATCCGACGAGAAGATTGAATGGGTGATTTCAGAATTAAAACAAGGCAGGAATGTGGCTCTGGTTTCAGATGCTGGGACGCCAAACCTTTCTGATCCCGGAGGAAAGCTTGTCGAATCCGCTATGCAAGCTGGCACCGTTATATCCCCGATTCCTGGGCCGTCTGCTCTTACGTCTTTGATTGCCGTGGCGCCTTTTTCGTGCTCACAGTTTTTATTCTTGGGATATTTCCCTAAGAAAAAAGGACGGCAAACAATGCTCGAAACTATAAGGTCGAGCGAATACCCTGTTTTTTTCTACGAATCACCGCACAGAATTACGAAGACCCTCCACTTTCTTGCTGATGGTCTCGAGGGGTTCAATATTTTGATCGGAAGGGAGCTGACAAAAAAATTTGAAGAAATCAGTTTTTTTGACTTGAAGGAAAAATCCGAGATTGATAAAATAAAGTCGAAAGGTGAATTTGTTTTTTCTCTTGTCAGAAAGAAATAAATCTGCCACAATGTTTTTAGGTGTAAAAGGAGGAAGATGAAGAGATCTCCGATCCAGAGAGGGTTTGTCTTAAGCTATCTTGCCATAGCTTTTCTTTCGATATTAACGGGTTTGCTTTTGAGGTATTCGTCCGATATTTTTGCAAGCGACCAAACAGTCACTGCGACCGCTACCCCTGTTCCAACGCAGAACTGTCAGCCCGGAACAACCGTAAAAGTTACAGATTTAAGCGATGAGGATATTTCGATTTTTGGGCAAAAGGCACATGCATATATAGTCCACAACGCTCAGGCCAAAGATTTTAAGATAATTGTAAGCGCCAAGGAGATAAGCCGAGCTGGTGGTGGCGGTGTTGTCAGCTTTACATACGGATTCCAAAATCTGAACAATTTTGCCTACGGTGACTCTAAAGACGGAACAATGACTTTGAACTGGAAGAATGCCGCCAAGGACCAAAAATTGATTTTTGATCAAAGGAATGTTTCGGTTGCTTCGGGTAAATATTGGCACCAGACAAAACAAGCCACGGTCTTAGATTACACAGCAGATATTAAGTCGTTCATGCTAAATGGTGGCACCGATGGTTTGGCGCATCCCCAGTCGTGCATCGATCGTGCGATCAACCTTGCTTCTGATTTCGCTGCTCCGGTTGCAGGTAAGTTTTCAGTAACGTTAAAGCCGGGTTTCAACACTGTTTCGGCTCCGATCGATTCTGTCCTGGGCACGCAAGACGTTTTAGCAACCGAACCATTGACCGATGCGGGAATGTATATTTTCGACTTTAATCGCTTGGGGCAAAAGGCGTGGAGATCAACGGCAAAGGGTGCCGAAATCCCATTTTTCTTTGGTCAGATTGGCTACTACGTTTATAACCCGGGGGCTGAACAGACGATTGAGTTATCCGTTAATCCATCAAGCTATGTAGCCGGGGACGAAGAGCAGGTGGTGATAAGACGGGGATGGAACCTTCTTTCGAACCCAAACACCGCTAGCGCAACATCGTTGGCAGATTTTGATGTGAACGCTTTAAGGAAAGGCGTTGATGCTGCCTGTTTGGGCTCGGGTTGTTTTGAGAAAACGACGCTAAGAGATTTGCTTGCCGGTGACCCTTCCACTTCAAGAGCTTACGGTTATATCTTTGAGATCACAGACGGTAACTCAACCGACCCTAATCAGGCGTTCACAAGGGTGAAGGTTGATAGCTCGAATATTGGTTCCGTTACCATATCGCCACGAACCGTTTTCTGGTTTTATCTTTTCGAGTAAAAGCATCAAAATCGATAAAGTCATTTGCAGATGGATAGAGATTCAAAATATGGTTTGATTGCAGTAAGCGTCCTTCTAGTTTCCGGCGCGGTTTTTGGCAGTTATTCGTATCTTGCCAACAGAACAATTGAAGCCAGTTCGAATCAAGCCGCGGACTTTGTCGGTCGTGGAGTGCCGCTTAAAGCGGGGTGGAATGATTTTACAAACGGTAAATGGAGTATAACGACTGATAGCGCGATAGTAGGAATAAACGGCAGCTTAATGTCAGTTTCTGATGCTACGGAGCGTGGAATTATATCTCAAATTACCGCCGAGGATGGTAAGTTGGTCTTGGGACAAAATGCAGTTGAAATTGCCGCAGAGATGAAATTTGCGGTTAATGTCACCGATACTACCAATTCGCCTGCAATATTTATACAAACAAAAGAATAGTAAATGAAAACTTTCGACAAACTTGAGGAGAGGATAATTAGCAAGAAAAATCCTCAAAAGAGTAAGCATCTAGTTCTTTTGGCGACTGTTCTTTTGCTTGCCGGCGTAACAATGATTTTTGGTGGCACCAGCTACCTGCGTGGTAAAAGTGTTATTTTTGCAGACATTGCCAGTCCGCCCTCGCCTCCAGAGCCAGATATTCAAAACCCTCCTAGTCCATCAAATCCAAATGGAGAATTTTTGTTTGCACCTGGGTGGAGCTTGGTTGCAGGTCAAGACCTAGCTGGCCGTGACTTATCAGAGTTGAAAAATAAAGACCTTGTACTTTACAGCTTTAACGACCCTGCCTATCCGACTCGAGTTTGGTCGTCCTATCCTGATTCAGATGGCAACCCCACCTCTATCGTTCCCCACGCGCCATATGCCTATTATGTTTATAATGCAGGATCGACTACAGTCGATGTTACTCTTTTGGCAAGTTCCGAAACGGTCTCAGATCAAGAAATGATTGCCCGCGGGTGGCATCTTATGTATTGGCCAGGTACCGCGGCAACACTTTCAGATATGCTTTTAGAAATTACCTTGAAATATTCAGACGGCACCGAAATGAGTGCCCTTCAGGCAACGAACGAAGAAAATCATCGGGCATCAATCGACGTAAATGTGATTGTGAACACGGGTGCCAGCGATGTCAAAACGGCGGTTAAAACCTTAGCTAGCTCTGATTCCGATACAACAATTTCTAAAATTCCAGCCAACAGTTTTTTCTGGCTCTATCTAAGGAGAACTAAGGATAGAGTTGTAAAAATGAATATAACCGGTCAAGATGTAACCACAACAGCAACGGTTACAGCGACAGCTACTGCAACTTCAACTGATTGATGAAACTTATCGATTCGCATTGCCATCTTAATTTCAACGCCTTCAAGGGCGATTTTTTAGATGTGGCAAAAAAAGCAAAAGAGGCGGGGGTGGCGAGGATTATTATCCCTGGATCAAATATCGAAAATTCGGTAAGTGCAATTGAGATGGCAGAAAAATTAAATTTTGAGTTTGGCGAAAACGTTGCTTTCGGCGGAATTGGCATTCATCCAGTGCATGTAGATGAGATCGGAAGATTTGGGGAAATTGAGAAGCTAGCAGATAAAGCAGTCGCAGTCGGAGAGTGCGGATTTGACTTTTATCATGATAAGGAGAAAAAAACCTATGCCGGGCAGAAAATCCTTTTGCAGAAACATTTTGATCTAGCGGTTAAGCACAGTTTGCCAATAATATTTCACAATCGTGATGCCGATAGGGAGGTTTTGGAGTTTTTAGATCAGCAAACGAAATTACCAAGAATTGTTTTTCATTGTTTCTCATCAAACTGGCGGTTTGCTCAGCAGATGCTGGAAAAAGGAGTTTTTATATCTTTCACTGGCAACATTACCTACGGCAATAAAAATTTAAAGAAAGTAATTGAACGCGCTCCTCTTGAAAAAATCATGCTCGAGACAGACGCTCCATATATTGTGCCTGAACCGTTTCGCTCACATGAAATCAAAAGAAACGAACCGGCATATGTGGTAGAGGTGGCCAGGAAAATCGCTGTGATTAAAGGTTTGGATTTAAAAAAAGTCGCCGAAGCGACTACCCAAAACGCAATAGATTTTTTTGATTTATCTTAAAAAGCCAAAGGGCCGCAAGAGCAGGACGTCGTCCTGTCTGCGGCCCTGTGGACGCTACGAAGCATTCTCGTATTCGTCGCAGTGCTTACCGTCAGCGGTAAGCACAGGGTTAGACCCTTCTCGCTTAGCGCGCAAGCAGCCCTCCCTGTGCTCCACCGAGCCGAACACACTCCCGTCTCCGTCGGTGAAAGTCTCCCGCTGCCGGGAGACGTGCCCTTTCCCGTTGGGTACCATCACGGTCTTTGGTCTGGTGCTCGAATATTGCTGCTTGCACGAGTCGCAGATGGGCGCATGCCCACACTGCCCGGTGTATTCCTTCAGTTGGATTGACATCGGAATCCTCCTCTTCGTCTTTCGGCTAGAACTGCATGCTAGCATACCTGACTTTAGGATAAAATTCAATACCTTGTGCCCTCGGTTAATTCGAAGAAAGACAAGTCGGGGAACAGGCAGTCGCGATTGTCAATGTGAATTGAGTGTGAGGGTTGACCCTTTGACATTTTCTATGTATAATGTTATATAAAAGTTGAGTGAACAAATAATTTCAAGGGTTTCCCATGAAAACAATCAATATCAATCAGTTGCAGTCACAGATTTCTCGTGTCATGAAGGATGTTGAGGGAGGGGAAGCTTATGAAGTGATGCGCTATTCGCGTCCAATCGCGGTTGTTATGCCGAAAAACAAACGTTTAACCGAAAACCGTTGCGATGAATGCATCGCCAAGTTAGACGAGGTCATGAAGTCCGTAAAGAACAAATAAACTCAATCCTTAATTCATGATTCGTAATTCAATCTATTTAGACCATGCGTCAACGACGCCGGTAGACCGAGGAGTTGTTCGCAAAATGATTCCTTATTTTGCGGAGTTTTATGGAAATTCCTCGGGGTTATACCGGCAGTCCAGAGAAGCCAAAAAAGCCGTTGCGGATTCTAGAAAAACTGTGGCCGATTTTCTCGGTTCAAAACCTGAAGAAATTACGTTTACATCTGGCGGAACGGAATCTGACAACCTTGCTATTTTGGGCGTTGCAAGACATTTTGGCAAAGGACATATTGTCACCTCGAAAATCGAACATTCAGCGGTACTAAATTCCTGTCATCAGCTAGAAAAAGAGGGCTTCGATGTAACTTATTTAGACGTTGATGGTGAAGGGGTCATAAAACTGGAGCAACTCAAAAAATCCTTAAGACGAGACACGATTTTAGTTTCGATCATGTATGCCAACAATGAGATTGGCACGATCGAACCAATAAAGAAAATCTCAAAGGTCATCGGCGATTTTCGCAAAAAAAATCAATCGCCAACTCCATATTTTCATACAGATGCATGCCAGGGGACTCTTTATCTTGAAATGGACGTTAGAAGATTGGGAGTCGATCTTTTGACTTTCAATGGCTCAAAGATCTACGCGCCCAAGGGAATAGGTGCCTTATATATCAAAGAAGGCGTAAAAATCAGCCCGATTTTATTCGGCGGGGAGCAGGAGGACGGATTGCGTCCGGGGACAGAAAATGTTCCCTATATCGTAGCGATCGCGGAGGCACTAAAGATTATCAAAAAGCGGGGGCACGAGAGTGAGATTGAAATGCGCGACTATTTAATCAATGAACTTTTGCGTTTCGAACATACCCGCCTGAACGGTTCCCGATCCAACCGTTTGCCGAATAATGTGAACATCACTTTTGCGGGGGTTGAAGGCGAAGCGCTTGTTCTGTATCTTGATAAAGCCGGAATTGCCCTGTCGACTGGATCGGCTTGCATGAGCAAGTCATTAAAACCGTCACATGTCATCTCTGCATTAGGTCAAGATGCCGAAGCGGCCCATAGCAGCTTAAGGATGAGTTTGGGCAGAGAAAACACTATGGCGCAGATGAAAAAAGTGGTTTCCGAAGTTAAAAAAGCTGTTCGGGAGCTAAGACAGATGAGTGCGATTTATGAAAAATAATTTCGATGTTCAAGATATAGAAGGTAAGAGTTGGACCTACTCAAAAGAGGTTGAGGATCATTTTTTTCATCCCAGAAATGTGATGACGGATGATTTTAGGCAAAAGGATTTCGATGCTCAAGGCGAAGTTGGATCTCCTGCTTGTGGCGATGTAATGAAGATTTGGATCAAAGTTAAGAAAGGTAAGATCAGCGACCTGAAATGGAGGACTTTTGGGTGTGCTTCGGCGATCGCCGCGACAAGTGTTTTATCTGAAATGGCAATCGGCATGACACTGGATCAAGCTTATAAAATTACAGCGCAAGACATAGCGAAAAATCTCGGAGGTTTACCTCGTCGCAAAATTCATTGTTCTATTTTAGGCGACCAAGCTCTGCGTGCGGCCATTGACAATTGGAGATCGCCGCAAAATCCAGTTACAATGAGAGTATGACGCTTGTTGATCTTAGCTTTATATTATTTGTCGTTATATTTGTGTTTTCTTGCTACCGAATCAGTTTTTGGGTTCTGCTAAAATCATTTATATCTTTTATTTTGGCGCTCTTTCTCTCGGCTTTATTTTTGAATAATTTTCTCTCAACACTTGCTTATTTCGGATGGACGGAAAATCTCTATACTCCGCTTTTAAGTTTTCCTTTCCTAATTGTTGTTATCTGGGGCATTCTCTTAAGTTTTCTAATGGTCATTTTTTCGAAAAATCACTCCGATCTTCCCAGGTTTATTTCAATTATTATAAGTGCGGTTTTCGGTGTTTTGATCTATCTTTTGCTACTACTGCTCCTAGTGCGTTTTGTTCCGACGCAGGGTTTGAGCCAAGACATTGATAGGTCATATGTTTATAAGTTTGTTACAAAAATTGAATTTGCTACCAATTTTAAAAGTAAGTATCTAAATTCCGTTCTAAAACCCGTTGTGGTCTCGAAAAAAGATATGCGGGCCCTTGATCTGAATTTTGAGATCATTAATCCAACCGTCAAAACTGATCCGGCACGCGAACTTTTTAACCTAGTCAACAAGAATCGTGTTTCACAGGGCATTGCGCCGCTGCAACGCGACGAAGAGCTAGACAAATTGGCGCAGTCATATGGATATGAAATAATCCAGACCCGCTATTTCTCGCACTATACAAAGGACGGCAGGTCTCCGGAAGATAGGGCTCATGCGGCTATGGTTAGCTTTGACTATCTTGGTGAAAACCTGGCTTTAGCACCCAATGTTCAAACGGCATTCCAATCTTTAATGGCCAGCCAGGAGCACAAAGAGAATATCGAGTTGTCGATATTCAAAAGAACTGGTATATCTTGTATTGACTTGGGAAATGGAGAACAATTATTTGTTGAGGAGTTTTCAAATTGATCCTAAAAGGCTATAAACTTGCGCAAAAAGTAATCAAAGAGCTAGCTTCGCAAAAAGCCCCGACAGAGATGCTTGCGGTTATCCAAGTTGGCGATGACCCCGTTTCCGACCTTTATGTATCAAAGAAAAAAGAATTAGCCGATGAGCTGGGGGTTGGTTTTCGTCACCTAACATTTAACAAAGACATTACCGAAGAAGAACTTATAGGTGAGATCGAGGAGCTCAATAGTGATTTGAGGGTCAAGGGGATTTTGATTCAGATGCCATTGCCATCTCATATCGATCGGGTAAAAATTGCTGAAAATATTTCGAGCTCGAAGGATGTGGATGGTTTTAGCTTCATTTTAAAGAAAAATGACTATAAGTCATTACCTCCAACGGTTTTG
>Ga0172381_10005373_pt1 | contig 13013 bp, 13 predicted proteins | sample Leawel6488metaG_FD_119754 | JGI IMG/M metagenome (GOLD analysis project Ga0172381, IMG submission 119754) | Leachate microbial communities from a municipal landfill in Southern Ontario, Canada - Leachate well 64-88 metaG | ecosystem: Engineered > Solid waste > Landfill > Unclassified | place...
AACCACGTTACACGCTGTTATTCAATTGTGAATGTACCCATAACAATCAACGGACAGAGTACAAACCATGCGAGCGACTCACAACCCCCGAAAGGGCTAAACAATTATTGCGCTTTGCTCAGTTCGTACGCTTTCCGCTAGTTGTAAATGTTCAATACAATAATGATATATCAACCCTTGTCTATTGTCAAGGATAATAGTAATAGCACAGCCAATCTGAAGCTAAAACAAGCAAAACACCAAACTATAATATAACAGTTGCATAAATACAACATAAAAAATATGCTATACAACCCCACCAATTAGCAATACAATCCTCTCATGGACAAACTACCAATAATAAACCTCAATCCTCCCCGAGTTAAGCTCGCCCTTAATATCGCCCAAGGTATGACGCAAAAACAAGCGTTTAAAGAAGCGTTCGGTCGTGACGCAGTAGACAAGCAAGAATTGACGAATACGGTCCACTCTCCGCAAGTTAACCGTCTCCGTCAAGCAATAGAGAGAGATATTCAAGAGGAGCTAAAGAGCAACGCCACATCAGCCCTAGACGTAGTTATCCAGCTCATGAGCGACGGAGCAGTTCCCGCTAACGTAAGATTACAGGCAGCAAAGGATATCTTAGATAGAGCAGGCTATAACCCAACTAATAAGGTGGCTAACGTAACCAAACAGTTCAACCAGATAACATTGACAGATTCAGAAAAGATAGAGCTAAAGAAAGCACTGGATAGTCTTAAATAGTTCCCCCTTACAATCCCCCTCCGTGCCCTCTGGGGCACACTCGTTAACCATATTATAGTAATGGTTAACTATTGATAACTAACTGCATAAGATAGTAACCAATAGGGCATAGTACATGGTTAGACAATCAGTACAGTGACACTCATCATCATACGCAATATACATAACATATTGTCAACATAACCATATAATATAGTATAAATATATAATAATAATCATGTAATATGGTATTTATTGGCTTAGTGTAGCCATTGTAGACTTCCTATTATCTACATTATAAGAAGTCTATGATTTAATCACCGAAGCTCCCCCTTTTATGTTCTAATAATAAGGTTCTGTCCCTGTAGGGAGTCAGAATCATCTCACTTTGTCAGACAATAAATCTGTATTTGTATTGTCAAACTATATGTGTTAAGGTCAGAGTGTTGGTCTAGGTATGGATTTATCCACAACTAGCTGGCTGTATCCGTAGCTCAACTGGTGGAGCACGACCAACCAAGGTCGAGGTTACAGGTTCAAGTCCTGCCGGATACATATAACTATTAACTGGAGATAACCATGAAAAAAAACGAAGTAGAAGGAGCAAAAAATAAGTATTGTTCTAGGTGTGGTAGTGATTTATTATCAGGAGGACATCTGATATATCTTCCCTTTGAAAATAAATATGTTTCTCTGTGTTTTATTTGTACAGTTGGTCTAGCAAAGGTGTTTGAAAACTTTCCGTTCGTCCAAAGAACACCAGAAGAAATTAAAGATTTCTGGAATAAAGATGAATCTGAGAATGAGCCCCCCAAACCAACGGACAAGGTTTTTTCTTTTAACAAACCGAAAGAGACAAATTTAGGTTTTACAGGAGACAAATGCCCACAGTGCGGTTCCATGCGTATGGTTCAGAACGGTACATGCAAAAAGTGTATGGACTGCGGAGAAACGACAGGTTGTAGTTGACATGAAAGATTTTTCATTGGTCAGCAAAAGGCAACTAACTAGGAACACCGCTGACTTCGGCAGTCATTTTATTTGTACCAAAGGTAAGTCTCCCCTCCCTTATGGTATCTGGTTAAACATCCCCAAACTAAGGGAGAAGGATGACACTGAACTAGCCAAGATGTTGGTGGAGTTAATCGAATGGGTGAAAGCGTAAGAATCGGTGAGTCCGACATATCAATAGATACTTATAGAGAGTTGCTTCTTCAGAACCTCTGGCTTTTCCATAAGCAGATTCTCCAGAAGGATAACCCCACAGATATGATGGGTGAGTGTCAGAGGGAGTTGTGTAATCTGGTAGATATATGGAACAAGAATAAGAAGATGATTCTAATCCCCAGAGGACACCTGAAACAACTTCGGAGGAGTACCACAAAGGTTTTAACACCAGAGGGATGGATGATGTATAAAGATTTGCGTGTAGGCGACGAAGTTATCGGAGGAAATGGAGAACCTACAAGGGTTGTTAAAATACACCCAACATCAAAAAACCCAATGTACGAAGTTACCACTAATGATGGTCGTTCCGTCGTGTGCAACAAAGAACACGAGTTTCTTGTTCGTGTTTGTTCAAATAGCAAAGAATGGAAAGTTAGAGAACTTGGCTGGATTATGGAAAGATACTCTAAGGAACGGTTGGATAAACGTGATGGTAAAACACACTATGAGCACCCTGTTCAGTTACAACCGATACCAGTTTATTATACAGAAAAAGAACTTCCGCTTGACCCTTACTTTCTTGGGTTATGGTTGGGAGATGGTACGTCAAAAAGCCCAGATATAACAACAATGGATTCGGATATTGCTGAAGAAGTTTATAGTCAAGCCAAAAAATATGATTTGAAGGTTCGTATTTCTCAAAATATAAATAAAACTTGTCCAACTTACTGTATAACCTCTGGAAGAAAGTATGGATTAAAAAATCGTAATGTTCTATTAAATATTTTTAATGATTTGAATCTTATTTCAAACAAACATATTCCTGAAGATTTTTTAACATCTGGATATAGCCAGAGAATGGAATTATTAAAAGGTCTTATGGATACAGACGGAACGCACCATTGTCAAGGTGGTATCGCATATTTTTCAAATACTAATTATCGTCTTATTCAAGATTTTGTATCGCTCGTTAGGAGTCTTGGTGGAGTGGCTTTTGTTTGTAAGGTAAACATGGAATATAACGGAAAACCATACGACTCGTGGCAAGTGTCAGTCAGACTTCCAAAGGGATTAAATCCGTTCAAACTTAAAAGGAAAGCAGAAAAGTTTACTGGATTAAAACGGGAGTTGACGATAAATATTGTAGATATAAAAGAAGTAGGTGACGATTTAGCAAATTGTATTACTGTAGAAAACGAAGACGGGATGTTTATCGCTAATGATTATTTTCCAACCCATAATTCAGCAACAATCACCGTGGGCTACGCTGTCCAGCAAATCTGCAAAGACCCGAACCTACGTATTCTGATAGGCAGTGAAACCAACTCTAAAGCGAAAGACTTCCTCAAGAACATCCGAGACATCTTTGAGAAGAACGAGCGACTGAGGTACTTCTTCGGTAATCATCAGAGAACAGAGAGTAGATGGACAGATGATGAGATTACCAGTAATCAAAGAACAAGTACTGCTATCAAAGAGCCTACTGTCTTTACCACTGGTACTGACCAGACGAGGACGGGTGCTCATTGTGATATGGCCATTATTGATGACCCGACATCTCACACCAACATCACCGAGCAGGGACTTAGAAAGACGCTTCAATGGTACAGAGAAATCAGTAATAACATCCTAGACCCTGGTGGAAAACTAATTGTGATTGGTACTAGGTGGCATTTTGCAGACATCTTTCAGCACATCTTAGATGAACAGAAAGAGTTCTTTGATATTGTGGTACGCCAAGCCATCTCCGATGAAGGTTATGACATCCTAAGAAGGAGTATCCCAATAGAAGAAAAAAGAGAGATGATAACCAACCAGATGATTCTCTTTCCTGAGAAGTTTACGGTAGACAGACTGTGGGAAATCTACAGTGGTAGCACAGGTGAAGGAGGTATTGAGTTCTTCAATAATCAGTACATGAATAGAATCGTATCTAGTGAGAACGCTGATTTTAGAGATGAAGACCTTAGATGGTACGACCCCGCCAACTTAAAGAAGGATGAACTGAATGTGTACATCACGATTGACCCCGCCATCTCAGAAAAACAATCTGCTGATTTTAGTGTCATCATGGCCATCGGAGTGAACGAGAAGAATGATTGGTACGTCCTTGATTACGACCAGTTTAAGGGTAAACCAAACGAGTTAATTGATAGAACATTTCGGATGTATTCCCAGTATCCGCATACCAGAAAGATTGGTGTGGAAACAACCGCCTACCAGAAGTCCCTAGTGTACAGTTTCCGAGATGAGATGCGTAAACGAGAAGTGTACCTGCCGATTACCGAAATTAAGGGAAGAAGCCAACAGGGCAATAAGGAGATGCGGATAAGGGGTGTCTTAAATCCCCTGATTAAACAACGTAGGCTGCATTTGCAGTCAGGCATGATTGAACTAAGAGAACAATTGAGAACCTTCCCCAGAAGCAAAAACGATGATTTAGTAGATTCCTTGAGTTCCCTTGCCGACATCCAGGGTGGCTATAAATTTCAGAAAGGAGAGAAGAACAAGAACGAAACTAGAGAACAAAAAGATGATAGAGAAGCTCAAAAACAACAACCCTGGAATCCCAGGATGATTGGCAGGAGTAGGTTTACTAAATATTAAGATGTGTTATAGTTAGACAGTAATCATTAAACGACAAACAATGATAATTCAAATATCAGGAGAGTTGGGACTTTCAGATGACGGAAAAATTTATAGATTAGTATGTTTAGAGAGAGACGAATCTGGACAAACCACAAAATGGAAATGGGAATGTATCTGCGATTCGTTAGAAACTAATAATTAAATTATTTATATGCCAAAGAAGAAAGGTGCAGTATTAACAGAAAAGGTGGAGGAGAATGAGGTGGAAAAAGCAGGAGATACAAAACCAGTAACAGATACGGTTGTCACCCAAGAAGACCTTCTCAAACAGTTAACCGAAGAACGAGCAAAACGTGAAGCGTTAGAGGCGGAAATAGATTCACAGAAGGAGAAAGAGAAAAAAGAACGTGACCCAATGTCGGGACTGGGAAAACTTTGTGAAGCCACCAAGATTACCGCCGCCGAAGCGTGGCAATTAAAGAGAAGGATTATCAATATGCCAGATGGTCGTCAGGAAATGCGTAGTGAACCACTTCCTGAAGGATACCAAGTGCGCAAAGGAGTCAATGGCAACTATATTGTGGGAATGGAAAATAAAGACCCGTTGAAGTGTGAATTGATTCCCCTTTGTCGTTCCAAATATACACAGGAGTACAAGTACAAAATGAAGAAACCAGCGAACTTTAAGATAGAACAAGACCCACCAGAAGGAACGATTCATCTCTGTGACCACCATGCTCATGTTCTCTTAAAGAAAGCGGACTGTTTTTGTAAGTCCTGTAACCCACCAAAGAAAGAGGAGGTGTGATGTATGAAGAAAGTTATCAAGAAAGTGAAGGAAACTGTTAAGAAAATCGTGAAAAAGGCAAAGAAAAAGTAGACTATGGTATAATTTGCTTGATGAAACAAGAAATTCAAGAAAAATCTTTCAAGCAAACGAAAAAAAACCAAGATTTAGCGACATTTGTGCAAGAACGGGTGACGGAAATGAAAAATTACCGTTCCCAGTTTGATAAAGCATGGGATACCTACGATAGACTTTATCTTTCCTTGCCCAGTGCAAATCCGCCAGAAGATTGGCAAGCCAATATCTTCGTACCCATGACAATGAGTACGGTTTTGGCTATCTTAGCAGAGATAACTGCTCGCAGAACACGTTGGAAGTTACTGCCCAACTCCCCAGATGACGAAGAAAAGGTAGATACCCTAATGGCGATTACTGATTTCACGATGGATAAGGGCAACTGGGACTATGAGAGTTTCAAACGGGACACAGAGAAACTTGTTTACGGGACAGCTGTTTGGAAAGAAATTTACCGTGAAGACCGCCGAGTCATCCGTACTAGAAAATTCACCAAAGACGGAGAAGAAATTAAAACTGAGGATGTTCGAGAGTTTAATGATGTTTTTGGTAAGCAAATTCCACTGAGAAACTACTACATTGATGACCAATGTACAGAAATACAGAACGCCAGAGATTGTGCTGAAAAAAATGTTGTGGATATTAACGAATTTAAAACTCGTTACTCAAAATATAAAACCAGTAAGAAAGTACGGGAGTGGGGCTTCATTAAACCCACTATTTCCGAGAACCAAATTCAGAATATCCCCGCAGGTGGAGACACTAATAAGGAAGGTATCTATCTCCCCACCTCAGAAATAAAAGATAACCAAGTTGAGGTAATCGAATACTGGAATAAGCCCAATGACCAGCATATTGTGATGGCCAATGGCATTATTGTGATGGAAGAACCGAACCCGTATGAACATAAGCAACTGCCCTACGCTTTAGACGTGGCTATCCCAAGAATTGGTTGCCCTTACGGTATCGGGATACCGCAACTCTTAGAAGGGGCGAACGAAGAAATCAACACCATCCACAACATGATGATTGACGAGGGTAAATTAGACATCAATTCTCCTTCCGTTGTTGGTGGTATGACCACATTGGATGAAGACGAATTACAAGTCCGCCCAGGAGGGATTATCCCTGTGGAAGATGTCAGTCAATGGAAACAAATAGAACGCCGAGGTTTGGTACAGTCCCATTTTGCTTTATTGGAAGAAGTCAAACAGACCGCCCGTGTTGCTTCTGGTCTGGATGTTAGGTTTGCTGAAAATACCCAACCATCAGGTGATTCCGATACAGCAACAGAAGTAATCCGATTGCAAGAAGCATCATTAAGACGTATTGGTCTGCTAAACAAGATTTTGGAACTGTCCTGTCTTCGCAGAATTGGCTGGCTTCGTACTGCTAACATCCAACAGTTCTACCGTGACCCGTTGAAAGTAGAAATGGTCTTGGACGATGATGGCAACATTGTCATGGATGAACAAACTGGCAAACCGCAGTATAGAAAGGAAAATCGCCAAATCCGTTTCCAAAAAGAAGGCACAACCAACTATGTTTTCAAAGAAATCACGCCAGAACAAATCCGAGCAAATGTAGACGTGCAAGTTGTCCCGCAATCCACACAACCAATGAGTCAGGCGGTACTGGCAAAGAGATTGAATACTGCCCTCCAAACTATTCTGGCTTATCCGCAAGCATTAGAGATTATCGACATTACGGAAGTCTTCAAACACTACTTCAAGCAAATGGATATGCCGACAGCGTTCGTGAAGGACATCTTAAAGACTAACGAATCTGGCGTGGAACTAGCTCAAGAAGAAACAATTGCCATGGCGGGTGGACAGAAGATTCCTAGCACTCCCAATCCGAGTATGAAACATACTGCTGTTCACTTGGCTTATATTTACGAATTGATAGAAGGTCGTCCTTCTGGCAAGTTCACTCAGCACTTCTTGGAGTTAGACAAGAAAGCCCAGAAAGCCATTCTTGACCACGTGGATGGCGAAGAAAAACAACAAGCCGCAAAGGGTAATGTATCGACTCCCATGATGAGAACTCCTGGTATTCAAGGAGGGATGGGAACGCAAGCAACAGCAGGTGGCGAAGTAGAAGCTCCGCCGATGATGCAGTAGAATCGAGGTGAACTTATGGAGGAACCAAAACTCACTGATAAAAGTTTAGAGAAGATACTTTCTAAGGAAGAACTCCGTTCTTTAAAGTTTATTTTGTCCGATGACGGTTGGTTGGTAATGAAGAAGATTGCCAAGATAATTAGAACAGATTGGGCTGAACAGATGAGCCGAATCGATTACCGAGGAATCCAGAAGGAAGGATTCAAAGACGACTTGATATTTAAGCAGGGAATGTTCCACGGTCTCGAACAATTTGTTAATTATTTAGAGAAGAAAAATATAAAGTGGACAGAAAAAGAATAAAGTGTGGTATTATTAAATTGTAACTGATAACAAAGTTCTATGAATCAAGAAATTAATGGCGATAACAAGCCAACAGAAGTCGATAACAAGACTACCGAGGTAAAGGAAGCTAATCTACCAAACTTACAAGAAGAAAAAGTAGAACAGCCGAAAGCACCTCAAGACCCTGACTACGAGAAATGGGCAAAAGAAACAGGAAATTTACAAAATGCCTATCATCGTGTGAAAGGGTCGGCAGCGGAAGTAGAAAAATGGCGAAAAGAAGCCGAAGAAGCAAAAGAATATCGGACTAAATTCGACCAAATTTCCCAAGAATTACAATTCCTTGCTAAATCAAACCCCAAGTTGGCGAAACAGATTCAAGACAGTCTGGCTAACCCAACGGAAGAAGTAGACGAATCCGATAACAAGGTCATCGCCGAGCTTCCACCAGAAGACAAAAAGCTCTTGGATAATCTGCGTTTCAAAGAGGCTCAAGAAGCCAAACAGACTATCTCAAGTTTTAGGAAATCTTTCCAAGGTTATATTCAAACAGAAGACCAATGGGAAGCAATCCGAGAACACGCCAAAAGTCTGGATGGTAAAAGGGATATCAATGGTAATCCGTACACTTTGAAATCCGCCCTGCAAGCGGCCATCAGAGCGGAAATGCCACAGGTGATTTCTGATAAAGCAGCATTGGAAACTTATGCTTCTACCGCCAACCGTGATTCCGCAGCAGAAGCTGGCGACATCGCCTTTGGAAGAACTAATGACGTAGCACTTTCTCCAGAAGAGGAAAATATGGTCAAAAGATTCAGCCAATTCGGTGCGACCAGAGAAGGATACCTAAAGCGGAAGGCACAACACTCCTAAAGTATTTACCTTTTTTAAAACAATGGCGGGATACATCCCACGCAGAACCCTTCGTGGAGACACGACAGGGGCAGTAAAAGATTTCTTAATCGAAAACTCGGCAACAATCACTCTCGGCGATGACGTTGATGTGACAGCTGGCTATGTCGGCTTAACAGGTGCGTCAGCTCGTTCAATGGGTGTTGTAATCGGTTTTTTCCGTGATTTAGGAAATGGTAAGAAAATTGCTCTCGGCACAGATGCCGCAAGAGGTTACGCAGCAACACGTTCTGGTAACGCAGGTGTATTCGGTTCAGACACAGTAGTGGCTGAATCAGATAACGTCACCGTAGATAAAATCGGTGTCAAGGTCTGTATTGACCCAGAGATGGAATATTACAACGATGCAAATACGACTGTGGCTTTGACCCAGGCGCACGTTGGAACATATTTCAACAACGTGTCAGCGTCTGACCAAATTGACAGCAATACGTCGGCTGTCTTTGACGAATCCGACGCTACAGAGCAATGGATTCTCTTAGAAGTAGACCCAGATAACGATGCAGATACATCAAAGGGTGTCTTCAAGAAAGTCAAGAGCCAACTCGTAGGCTAAAACTGGAGATTTATTAACTAACGTAAAACAATGGCTATCCCAACAAATACAGGGAATTTCGATAAATTGCTGGACAACCTCATTGATGAGATTTGGTTCGACAATTTAAAGAAAACTTCCCAAATGTACACGCAGTTGGTCAATGTCACGACCTCCAGCAAGGCTTCTGAAAAGCATTTGACTGGTGTCGGACTTGAAGACTGGCGTGAATCAGGAGAAGCACAACCAGCCGCTTACACTGAAGCGTTACAAGGGTTCACAAAGAACTATGTACCGATGATTTGGAAGAGTGGTTACGCTCTCACGAGAGAAATTAAAGATGACGACCAATACGATAAAGTCGCCGCACAAGCCGCTAAGTTGTCACAAACAGCAATCCGCACGATTGATAAAGAAGTGTTCAAGATGTTGATTAACGCAACATCCACCACTTATTACACAGGTGCTGATGCAGCCGCAATGGCTTCCGCTTCACACAGTCGTGAAGATGGTGGTACGGCTTGGGACAACGCTAACACAGGCGTTCTAAACGAAACCAATTTGGAATCAATGTTGGTTGCGTTTGCGAACCGTGTTGACGGCAGGGGCGAACTAATCGACATGAATCCTACTCAACTGTGGGTTCCACCGACTCTCGCAAAAGAAGCGATGATTTTGATGAAATCAACAGGTCGAGTAAGCACTGGCGATAACGACATCAATCCTTATGCTGGGCGTTTGTCAGTTATCGAAGCAAAGCGTATGGGTGCTGCCGCAGGCGGTTCCGATACAGCTTTTGCAATCATCGATTCAGCCTTTAACAAAAGCGGTCAGGGAATGAATCTCTACATGAGAGTTTCTCCTGAAATCGGACGAGAAACCGAATTAGAAACTGGCGTACAAAAGTATGTTGGTTATATGAGGTGGAGTCTTGGTTTCACTGACGCAAGAGGGATTGAGCACTCGACAGGAGCAGCTTAATCGCTAGAAAGGAACCACACTATGGCTACATCTAGCTTAACCGATTTTATCGGTCCAATTTACGCAGCGGCTACCCCGCCGACTTCGTTAAAAGGCACTTTGCCTGTTGCTTCGATTTACTTTGATACCGACCATAATCAACTTGGTATCTTAACGTCTTCTGGTTGGAGGTATACGTCTACTACATCGTTTGGGACAACAACGTCCACATCAACGACTACAACGTCTACATCCACAACTACCACGGCGTAAAGAAACCTTCAGGGGAGCGAACACTCGCTCCCCTCTTGGGAAAGGAGTAGGTATTTCTCCTCCAGTATACCTACTCCCCTCCTATGAATAAGGTTTTAATAAATAATTTTTAAACTTGTGGTATAATAATTATATGAGTTACGATTCAGTGACAGAAATAACAAATCGCCACGATTACGTGGCAACAGTATCAAAGACGTATAATGCCGCCCAAGCGCAAACAATCTTTATTGCTCCTGTTTCGGGAGTAAGACTGCGTTGCACTGGTGGTTATGTATCAACAGCCGCCACTTCAGGTAGAATCTTTATTTACTTCAGAGATTCTGGTGACGTGATTGCTGACTTATATCCGAATACTGCTCAGACATATTTTATAATCCCAGATTCGTTGAACATTGGCAGAGAAGATGACCCAATTATGGTAACGACCACAACTTCTACAAGTGCGGTCTTTATTTCATTGAACTTGAATCAGGGCGATGAACAGATTCCAATGGGTACTTCTACTAGTACAACTACCTCCACTACGACCACTCAAAGCACGAGTACAACCACATCTATCAGTACTTCTACTACAACTACATCTACCTCTACAACTCAATCAACATCTACTACCCAAAGCACAAGCACGAGTACAACGACAACAAGCACTTCTACCACGCAGTCAACAAGTACGACTATTAGCACTTCAACTACTGCCTAACTATGTCTAACACTGGAGGAACAATTGGAATTTTAACCACGTTCCGTGATTTCGACCCCGCTTACAGTTTATGTGGCGTGGTTGATATTCAGTTGAAAATGTTCACCGACCATGGGTACAAACCGAAACTGTTTGTCACTAAGGGATTTAAACCTCAACGTAACGCTCTAAAAGCGGAGGTTTGTGAATTGCCAGACCAAGTTCGTCAAAACACTGTCACTGTGGATAAGTCCTTTGATGATGATGTGCAAAACTTGTTAAATGCTTACCGAGAGCAGATGAAGGATGTATCAGTGGTTATTACCCACGATATTATTTATCAACCAGACGCTCTTAAACATAACGTGGCATTAAGAATGTATGCAGAAGAGCGTCCTGACCTTTGTTTCCTGCACTGGATTCATTCTGCTACTAGTCCGTACAGATTAGCGGATTTAGTTGGACATTTTGTGGACAAATGCAAAGAAGTTGTCAAAAAACCTTTCCCAAGAAGTTACTATGTCTTTTTCAACGACTGGTCAATTCCTCGTATCGCTAGAGAGTACGGAATCGGTGAAAATGTGGTACAAATCGTCCATCACCCAACGGATTATTTTACTTTTGCCAAATACGAACCATATTCTGTTGAATATTGTAAAAAGTATGATTTGTTAAATAAGGATTTCGTCATGGCGTATCCTGCTAGATTGGATAACGGCAAGCAACTGGAATATGGCATAAAAATGCTAGGGGCGTTGCATAACAACGGTTTTTCTACCCACTTCATTGCTATTGATTTCCACAGTTCTTCTGGTGACCCGAAAGACCCCAAGTTTCAGTACCGTAACTTCTTAAAACAGGTGGCAAAAGACTGGAACAGTGAAATAAGTTTCACCAGTGAGTTCAAACCAGAAAGTAAAGTCCGAGTGCCAGACGGCGTAATCAGAGACTTATTCGACATTTCTAATGTTTTCTTTATGTCTTCTGTTTCGGAAAGTTATTCTTTGGTCACCCAGGAAGCGGCAATGTCCAATAATCTTTTGGTCTTGAATCGTAACTTCCCGCCTTTTAGAGACATTTTTGGTAATGACGCTATTTTCTGGCCTGCTAATTCTGGGGTGGATGTCGCTAATATTTGTGAAGGGGCAACCACTGTCAACTATAACGGTCAGGAAAGAGAAGATTTTGGTAAATTAGCGTTAGAAGTCGCTGCTAATGCCAATTCTAAACAAAATCGGATGAGAAGGAGACTTTTGGCTACTCGCAACCCAGATTATGTTTTTACCCACGAATTAGAACCGTTATTAACATCAATTAAAGAAGATACCAAGTGTTACTAAGCATCATTATTCCCTGCTACAACAGAGAACAAACGATTGATAGAGCGATTGGGTCATTGGCTAATTCAGGGCTTGTAACTCAAAAAGGGGCATACGAACTCGTTATCATTGATGACGCTTCTACAGATAAATCCGTGGAACACATCAAGAAATGGCAAGAGAAGTTCCCATACAATATCCAGTTACTAGAGTTCAAAGAACATAAAGAGCGAGTGGTAGCAATGAACGCAGGATTCCGTTCTGCTACAGGAGATTGGTTAATGCAGTTAGATTCTGATGATGAAATGTTAAGCCAATTTAAAAAATCCTTTGAAGACATGATAGAGAAGTATCCTAACTCCCAATTATTCAATTGGGGAAGTTTAGTCCAATGGCGAGATAAGGAAGGGCATTACACCAGAACGCAAATCCGAGAACCATTTGTCCCAGGAATAGATGAACTGGGGAATACGAAAGTATTTAAGAGTGGGCAGATATTCAGTGGCGGATTTGCTTTCCACAAGAACCTGCTTTGGCACACTGGTTTCTTACCAGAAAAAAGCAACTGTTACTCTTTTGGTCA
>Ga0172381_10005374_pt1 | contig 13012 bp, 18 predicted proteins | sample Leawel6488metaG_FD_119754 | JGI IMG/M metagenome (GOLD analysis project Ga0172381, IMG submission 119754) | Leachate microbial communities from a municipal landfill in Southern Ontario, Canada - Leachate well 64-88 metaG | ecosystem: Engineered > Solid waste > Landfill > Unclassified | place...
GCACAGCATTTCCTTTTCAAATGGAAAGAAAGAATGGAAATGGAAGAACAAAATGAAGCCATAGAGCGATTGACTGACTATTGCGATGCTATAGATGAGTATAGTCCCTGTAGAAAATCGCAGGATGGTCCAGGATCAATGTTCTATTGCGGTTTGACCTCTGATGAGGGATACGTCTCTCCCGCAGATCGTAGAGGCGAGTAAGCATGTCGGCAGGGTGCTGACAAAGACAAAAACAACAGGAGAAACGAAGATGAAGAAACTAACAGAAAAAGAAGTTGATGACATTATTGAGATGTTCAAGAGTTTGACAGAGGAAGAAAAATGTGAAGCATTGGAACAATGGCTTGGTGACAAAAACTTCCTTGAAGTCGGCGTAGAAAATGGCGTAGAGGTGGTGCTATAATGAGTAAGCAACATAGAGAAAATAAGAAGAATAGAAAAGCAGCGTTCAAGAGTGGTATGTTTATGGAAGTTATTAGAACAGACCCAAAGAAAGAAACGCTTATTTTGTCTATGCCAGAAGAAATGGCATTCAAGTCAAGTGTAGAAGGTATTCCTATGGATGCAGTAATCAACGGGTTGCCATCAAAGGTAATGTTCTTTGAACATTATGTAGTATATGAGAATAGTAATGGCATTATTACAAAAAATAATGTCTCTTATTCTTTGCACGAGATTGATGGCGTGAAGGCGATTACAGTAGTAGCACAATAATAGAAAGGACAGAAACAAATGGAAAATAAACAAGAAAGAAAAGCAGAGTTTATCGCAAAAGCGTCACAATCATTACATAAAGTTGCCTTTATTATCAATGAAGAAGTAGCAGCAATAACTAATAAATGCTTTCCAGAGTTGAATAAAGTTGATGATAAAGATGGCTTCAAAATATATTTGGACATTATTTCTGTTTATATGGAACATCTAAATAAATATATGAAGAATTGTGTATCAAAAGGAAAGGAAGAATAAAATGAATAAATACTACAAAACAGTTTATACAGTTGAAGTTTTATCTATTGAACCATTAGAATTAGAGCATCTATCAGACCTTCAACAATGGAGAGAGGAAGATAAAATAGTAAGCATATTCCACAATCAAGATGTTCCCGCAGCGAGTGTGGAAATAACAAGAGAACAAATGGAAGAAGAAATGGAAGAAGCATCTGGATGTGATGTAGAAGAAATGTGGGGAGAATAAAAATAAGTGATTAGAATACAACGGATGTTGTTGTTTTTGTTGGAGAAAGGGATGGTTTTGTGAGAGCCATCCCTTTCTTTTATTTATTCCTCTTCAATCCAACAAGCACCTTTCTTCAATAGTGATTTCCATAATACATCAGAAATATAAAATACTTTCTTCTTTTCTCTTGGCACTTCAATACTCTTTACCTCTACAATCTCTTCGGAAGGGGTCTGGGATGGCTCAGGATCGACTTTCTCTATCAAAACCTCTGTCTGGACCTCTTCAATCTTCTTTTGCTCTATAGCCTCTTGTGCGATTTCTTCTGTCTCATTTATAGATTTTGTCTCTATGGCTTGAGCATCAGGATTAGCAGGGACAGATACAGAACTTACTTCAAGCAATAATGATTTTGTTATTACATTCTGAATGCCAGGGTATTCCCTTACTTCGTCGGCAGTAGGCTTTCTTTCTGCTATTGTCAAAAATCCTATACTAAATGTTCTCTTCATTCCATTTTTGAATAACTGATAATCTTTTTCTGCCATTTCAGAAGTGTCAAAGACTAAATCTACTATAATCCTATCTGGATTACGATATAGACCTATACCTTTGCCAATAATGTCATCAGTATTATGTTCAAGACAAAAGAGAGGGTTTTTCTGCCAAATCGTAGTATTCATCCCGTCAGTCAAAATTACATCACCGTCTAAATCGACATCTGATGTAGTGATAATCCCCCTGACTATTCTGTCTTCTTCCAATGTTTTATTTTCTATTTTTATCTTATTTTTTACATCTATTTTTTCTTTATCAAAAGATAGAATAAATGTTTTATATCTGATATTTTCTTTATTTATTTGTTCCATTGCTATTGTCCTCCTTATCTTTGATAAGTGCTTGAATATCTTTTGTTTTTACTTTTATACTTTTGCCATTTATTTTTATTGTTTTATACATTTTATATTCCTGTGTTTGTTTTTGGAGCCACATATACTACTCCAATATCCTGTGGTCTGACTTCCAATCCCATATGTTCTCTAAATTCATCCTTGTCTATGGCTGTAGCCTTCCAGAGTTCAAGCCATTTTGTAAAATCTTCCTGTGGGTCTTCTTCTCGCAAATCAGAAAATTCAAGACAAGAACCAGGTGGAAGTTTCGGAAATTCTGGAAGCAATTGGCTATTCAAGGCGTCTTCAACTATTCCAGCAAAATCACTGATATTACTTATCCATTGATTATTTGAAACTATTGCTGATGCTCTATTACTATCAACTGATGCGAATTTAGCGTATGGATATTTGTAGCATCCGAAGATAGTCTTTATAACGCTCTCCGGATCGCCTATATCAGGTGTCTCCTGCTGTATCTGCTCTATTGTAGGAGGGGTTGAAAGATTAGTAGCAATCAGTTTTCCATGATTTCTATTTCCTTGTAGTTTATTAGACCACATTTCTGTTATCTTTATCATTTCCTCTTCAGAAGTATCAGAAGGAAAATTTATATAGATGTCCGGTCTTTCGCTATTTTTTTGGCGAGAAATATCAGAAATCTGCTTATTATACGTCATGAGTATCTGATTCCATGCCGCTTCCATACAGCCAAGTCCATAGAATCTTTTATAAGGCGAAGGAAGAGAAATACGAATAACATCATTTACATCTATTTTCTTTCCTCTATTATTCATGAGATAGTAATAATCAATAGTTAATCCATCCTTGGCTATTTGTATTTTCATTTCCGTAGGAGGAAACTCTATAAGAGATACTATCTGTCCGTTCTCACGCTGTTTGTAAATGTAACAATCACCATAATTTTGAAGTATCATAAATATACGATATAAAAACTGATAAGAAGTATAAAGAGGAGTGGGATAGTTCATCAAAGCAACAAGAGGATGCTCTGAATCAGTAATAGTAATATAGTTTTCTCCATATTCCATTGATTTCTTGTATAATGGCTTTATTGCCTTTTTATAGTTTGCTATTTTCAAAGTTTTCTTATTTGGCTTTGGAACTTGTAGATATAGTTTAGATGAAGCGAGTTTCTGACTATTCTCTGATGAAGCGATATAAGAATAGTTAAATAAGTATCTGGGTATTTTTGTCAAGTCCCAGCCTTCATAACCAAATATATTTTGTTCATAAATGCTTGAAGTAAGCATTATTTTATTATCTTTTGAAATCTCTTGTGTTTTTTTTGTTTTTGCCATATTTATTTTCCTTATAGGATTATGTTCCTAAGCATACAAATGGTTTTCTCTCTGGTTGGATTTTTATTACTGCTAAGCCTAATGCCATAAAATAGTCCCCGTGGCCAAAGCCTTCTCCAACACTTTCATATCTACAATTCTTATTTTCTGTCATAACTGTCCTCATAGACATCAAATCGTTTCTTATTATTTCATCTTTGGGTATTTCTATTAGTTCTTTTTCAGCCAGTTTTCTCAAATTTTCGCACAAAAATGCCTTCTTCTCACTCGTTATAGCCACCTCTTCTGCTCCATTACCGTGTTCCATTTTGAGCATTTCCGAGATTGACCGTCCTTGTGCTCCCATGTCACAAGCAATATAATGAACAGAGGGATGAGAGCAAATCTCTTTTGTTATTTCCATTTGTTCAGGTAATCTCATTTCTGTCATTTCTCTTATACATACTGTTCTATATTTCTTTTTTCCTTCTACAAAATATTCTTCCAGCACCCAAATGACTGAATAAGCACCTTTTCGTCCAGGGTCAATGCCAATATATAGTTTGCCGTATTTTATATCTTTTGACAAATAGTTTGGCACATTATTTATTGTTGCTATTTTATTGTAAATATAATCTGTTATTATAGTATCACCAGAAGATGCTGGCATACACTCATATTCCTGTTTCCAAGCATAAGAAGATACTTCGTTTTTCTTTTCATCAATAAACAATCTATTCATTTCTTCTTTATTCAACTTTAATCTATCATAATCATTATTTGATTTATAAATGAGTTCTGCTATTCCATCTCTAACAGCATCATAAATGTCTACCTTCATACTAAACCAAGATGGCTTTGTATGTGCTTCTTGATATAGGCGATAAAACTCGTTTGCTATTCCATTGAAAGTAGAAATAATGCGTAGTTGTCCAGAGTTCCAAGTAGTAGCAGGTTCAGCAGCCATATATAGTTCTTTTTGTTGTTCGTGGAAAGCAAACTCATCGAGGGTTACATCACATTCTTTTTTGCCGCGAATATTATCAGGGTTGGACGAAAGTGCAACTATTTCTGATTTATTTGGCATTATTATTTTTTCAGAAGTAATAATGCAATCATCTATTAGTTCCATTTTTTCCAAAAATCTAATACAAGATTTTATAAACTCGTTTGAACTATCTTGTTTTTGAGATATAAAATAATGATTTTGTCTTCTATCAAGACGCTTTATTATGGACCAATATGCTTCTGTCTCAGTTAGTCCTATTTGTCTGGACTTTGCTATTATACATTTTCTTTTTTTTGTAGAAAACCATTGTTTTTGGTATGGTAATAAATTCATTATACCTCATCTACTAATCCCAGATTTTTCAATATAGTATCTTTTATTAGTTTTGTTTTTTCTTCTATGGATAAAGTTGATTCTACTTTGGCTTCTATTTGTGTTTTTGGCTTAGATACAATAAATTCCATTAGTAATTTTCTATTTATACTTCTTATTTTAGCATCTTTATGATTTATATCTTCCAATAATCCTTTTACAAGATTATCAAAATCTTCTTCAGTTATACATTCAAATAATCTATCTCTAAAATCATTTCTTACCGCTCTAACTATATTCGTACCGGCAGCAGCCCTATTCCCAATAGCGAATGTGCCATCTGGATTTCTTCCGTCATCTTCCGTATGTACGGATTTTTTATTTTGTTCTAACTCTTTATTTTCCATATATTTATACCTTTTTTATATTTTCCACAATATCTAAAAGACAATAAAGAAAAATATAACAACATAATTTATCCTATAAAAGCGTAACTATGCTCTGATGTTCTGATGCTCCGTTGTTTTATCCTAACTCACAATAATAATTTGGCTTCCATATCCTGTTGCAAAACCCTCATCTGTCATAGACCAATTATCTACTTGATTAAAATCACCTTGGTTAGAGTTATTTACTCTGGAATATATTCCGCCTCTTACGCCAGTTGATATAGCAGTATCTGTGATAGATACATAACTAGTACCACCTAATAGGTATTCAATTGCAGACCCGTTAGTCACAAATCTATGTAGTATTGTGTCTACATATGTCCAGGAGGCAGAGCCTAAATTAGTATGCGTGCCTGTTACGCATTTATCAATATAAGCAGTATTGGCAGTACGAGAAACATATCCGATATAGGCAGTAGTAGCGGCAGAAGAAAATCTTCCGCAAGGTCCGACTAATCCCGCTTGAGCGGAAGTAATATAATAGCCAGTTACTTCTAATGCCATATCAGATGCGGATAAATCCTCCTCATATCTGGCGTATGTCTTTACCTGCCAACCATTACCACCACCAGTAACACATTTGTTATTAGAGTAATACCATCCACCATATGGGTTTATTAAATTCCACGGAGGACTAACTAATGTAGTATAGTTAGTATGTCCATTAAAATCATCCGAATAGGTTGTTTGTCGTGGCAGAGGCATATCTTTGCTATCCCATTTATCCGGCTTAATGGTATTAAAATCAATTTTGTATTTCTCCATTACTGACGTAATGTATTTTTGGTGAGAATTACTATTGTTTTTTTTAGATTCATCATATACTTCAATCAAATCATTAGTTAATAATGATTTGATTTTATTGGTATGTTTATGTTTACCCCAGACAAACTTTTCCGAATAGACCATGCTATGTCCCTGTAAATATATCTCTAACATACCTCTTTGCGTTGGAACAAGAGGCTTACATGCATCTAATCCTAACGGGTCGGAACCAATAGTTAGATGGTCAAAAAGTAAATGGACTAATCTATCTCCATTAGGTCTATATCCTGTTGCTGACTGCCAAGCATCTTGCATCAAAGAGGTAGTGGTTATATCTCTACAATCCCCTTCTGCAAGAAATATATAATCACTATTAAGTGACTGAATACTCCAAATTAATCCTACTCGTCTTGTATCTCCAAGGTCTTTTCCTTTATTGCCGCAATCAATTATACTTCCTAAATCAATACCTTTTGAATTTGCTGGAAAATGCCAACCATCGGGAATAAGTAATTCCTCATTTTCTTTGGCAGGAGGTTGCCATTCAAGAGGAGCAAGGTAGTATTTGTAATTAGCCATTATTAGTCCTCATCAAAATAAATGTTTATACTCAAATCTGTTGTTGCAACATCTGGACTGGCATCAAAACTCAAATAGATTTGTTTACCAGCAGCAACGCTTCCGGATGCCATAGATGTATCTGTTCTAGTTCCATTAGTTGTATCAATATCATTTATTACTGTCGGTGAACCCAAACCTATTCTATCATCAGCATACTTCAAATCGCCTGTGACTTCTGTAGTAGGGTCTGCATTGCACCTAACTTCTATTTTAGTTATGGTGATGTTTGCGTCTGGTATCCAAATAGGAATAATGCTACTAATACCATAGGCAGTAGCAGGGTTAATTATCGTAAGTGATTTTACTAATGTTAGTCCAGAAAGAGAAGCAGATCCAGATAACCCTGAATAGCCGCTATAGCCACTTATTCCACTACCAGAGAATCCTGAATATCCACTTATACCAGAGACACCATCTTGTCCATTTAATCCAGAATAACCGCTTATGCCAGAAGCACCATTATTTCCGCTTATACCCGAATAGCCCGAATAGCCACTTATTCCACTACCAGAGAATCCTGAATATCCACTTATACCAGAGACACCATCTTGTCCATTTAATCCAGAATAACCGCTATAACCACTATAACCTGAAATTCCATCGGTTCCATTAAGCCCAGAGATGCCACTCCAGCCACTTATACCGGAAGTTCCAGAATAGCCAGAATAGCCAGAATAGCCAGATATACCTGCTCCTCCTGATTGATTCGTCCATTTGGAGCCATCAAAAACTAATGCATCTCCAGAATAAGGAGAAGTAATTTTTACATCAGATAGAGCATTTATATATGATAATGGAATACTCTGTATTTTATTTATTGCCATTTATATTCCTATTGTGTTTTTTTATTACTTGGAAGCATTTTTGATGCTATTTTCGTAGCCAAACTATTATCTGATGCCTTTAGTAAATCTGTCGCCAAATCTAATTTTCCACATATTCTATTCAGTATTGCTGTATTTTCTTTTTGTTCTTTTAAAATTTCTTTGTGGTCTACATCGTTTTTTAAGAGGCTTGTTTCTATTTGCATAATCCTTTCTTTTTGCTGTCCAAAATAAAATACCCATCCTCCTACGATAATAGCGGCACTAAATATAGTTGGGATACTTATTCTTTTCAGAAAATCCCATAATGTTGTTTTTATTATTGTTTTTGTCATTGTTGTTTTTGTTGTTGTTTTTATGAAAATATTCCTCTAATAGTATATTACGATTTATCATTGAATATTTTATGAGAAAAATGTTCAAGATTACAATTGTTCCAAATAGTATTAGTCTCGTGAAAGAGATGTATTCCTATAAAGTCTTTATCTGTATTATGATAGGCTTTATATTCTTGTCCGCTTTTTTCGCAAAAATCTAAAATCCTACGATTTATATCCTGATCCTCGTAGCCATGTCCTATATATTTTTCATCAAAACCATTTATAGATTTTATTATATCTGTTTTGGCGAAGAAGCAGGAATTTCCAACCGGAATAGTTCCTCTCTGTTTATAGTGGTCATCATAAGAAAAAAATACATCTTTGCCATTTCTTATTGATAAATCAAAAGCATCCTCTATGGACAGCCTTCGCCATTTATAGTTGTCCCAATATTCTTTTGACATATTTTTCAAATGTAGACAACTCTTTATTGTTTCATCATTTACAGCATTGGCTATTTCATTTATTTTTTGCGGAACAAGAATATCACAATCTAAAAATCCTACAACTGGAGTAGTAGTTTCATTTATTCCTATATTATATAGTTTTGTTTTGTGAAATATTTTATTCTTTTGTGGCGAAAAAATAAGTCTAACATCATCGGGGAGCATCGGAAGACAGGAAGAGCCACCATCTACTACTATTATTTTGCCAGAATAATATTGTTTCAATCTAAAAATACATAAAGATAAATATTGTTGCTTGTCTTTATGTGTAATTATGATAGTCGATTCTGACATAATCTGAGTGGCTGAACTCGCATCAGCATTCTCTCGTTTCCGGAACGAGTGGATTATCTAATTTTCCCACACTCAGTAAAAAGAATGGCGACACAAAAGGAGAAAAAGGAGAAAAAGTGTCGCCATTCAAAAGGAGATTATTTTACAGCCGTTACGACTGCCTGTGTTTTTGTATCTTGTTCTACATTTTGAGCATTTTTCCAAACCTCAAGCACCTTTGCTACTATTGTTTGAGTATCGGCTATTGTGGCATCTCCGACTTTTTTTATCATGGCAGAAAAATCTATTGTAGAAAGATTAGTTTTGAACGTTTCATTTCCTGCTACTACTTGTGTTACTGCTGTAGTAGTTTTTTTGGCAATATAAGATGAATAGAACCAATATGCCACCAGGATAAATGCTCCACCGGCTCCTATTAGAACTACCCATGGATATGATTCAACTAATATGGCAGTCAAAATAATAAGAACACCAGCACCACCAATATATAAAAGAGGCGTAAATGATTTTGTAAAATAAGCCAAAACACCTCCACCTATTATACAGATTGCACCTATAACAAATAGTATTGTTGCTCCTGCTTTTGCGGCTTCAACAACATAAGAAAAGCCACTCCCGGCTGATATAGTTCCACTTTTTATGCTTGGCATTTTTCCCATATCGAGTTTGGGAAGCCCATTTCCAGAGGAATCAAGTCCTACTGAGGTAGCCATTTGGTCATTTTCTATGCGAGAATATGATGATCCTGCCTTTCCTGGTGTTCCTACGACCTTCATAGATAAGGTCTGTCCTTTTGCTACCTTTGCTACATTACCATCAGGAAGTGGGACAATAGTATATGGATTTTTATCCTGTGTGCAGGATGAAATAGTAAATCCAAGCAAAATAAGAAATGCTACAGAAAGAGTGATAAGAGTTATTATTTTCCACATTATTTTTCTCCAATTCGAATTTCATAAGAATAAGTAGGGAGCGTAGGCTGAGTAGTGGCTTGAATTTGAACCGCTTTTGCTTCTACTTTTGCTGGTGAAGTTGATAGACTATTACATCCAGCGAACATAAACAATAAAATGAATATCAAATAACGCATAAATATCTCCTCACTATATATTACGGATGAATGGTTCCAAACTATCCATTATTTTTTCCGGCAAAATAAAAGCATCCTTATTCCACTTTATAATCTGCCACACTCCATATGGGTCAGGACGAAAATACTTTTTATCTACATAAAGATTTATATTTTTATCATATCCGAAGATTTCTGGATTGGATGGACCCCATAATACTATCATTGGTTTATTTGATTTAGCAAGAAGATGTTGTAGAAATGAGTCAACAGAAATAACGAGTAATGCTTCCTCTGCCAATGATTTTATTTTCGCCAAAGGTAAATCAAAATAGGCGATAGTTCCGTTTATTGGTTTATCTCCCGACAAACCCACGCAATATATATCTATGTCTGGATATTTTTGTTTGAATAAAGAAACAAACTGCTCCCAATATTCCCACGGATAGGTTTTAGCATTTATAGTATTATCAGGATTCTTTCTTGGATTAGGATGGATTAGAATATATTTATTCATTTTCTTTTACCTGTATTTTTATATTATGAGACATTTCTACCTGTTTTATATTTTCAGCACATCCTAAATAATAATATGATTCATTTACTCTTCCTAACCATGTTATTTTGTTATTTGTTATATCTAACAAATAGTATTTTAGATTATCACTTATGCCATTTTTCATTATTTCTCTCCAAATAAATCTGTTTCTTCAAACTTTTCTTCTATTTCTTCTACTTGTGTTTTTACTTTTTGGTATTTTTTTTCTAATAGTGCTTTGTATTTATCTATTGATGCTATTCTTTTATTGGCTATATCAATATAATGCTGGTCTAACTCTATTCCATCCACTTGTGTCCAGCCAGCCAAAAGGCAACCAAGCATTTCTGAACCAGAGCCAGAAAAAGGAACAAGTATCTTTGAATTTTCTGTAGGTGGCTTTATTAGATTTGCCAAATAACGACATAAATCTATTGGCTTGATGCAAGGATGATTATTTTTAGCAGGAGAAATACCTTTTTCTGTGAATGAACCTTTGGCTACATCTGAACGAGTATCAACTTCTATTTCTTCTAAATCTTCACATCCAAGATTGCGTTCTTTTGTAGAACATTTTGGACAATAGAAGAAGCGAGAAGCACCAGCCAATCCATCTCCATAAAAAGATTTTCCATCATCTCCACCAGAAGCATACTTTCCGTATATCTCTCCACCAAATCCCTTTTGTCCAGATTTTACAGGAGCAAATGCACCAGTTTTTCCACTTTGCTCATCAAGCATTTTTCCTGCTTCTTCATCAAGGATAAGATTTGCAGGCCAACGACCTATATGCGTCTCTGTTTTTTTTAGTTGTGTTGCTTTTATTCCATTATTGGCAAAATGCATAGAGGAGTTTGTTGTAGTAATAAGATTTGAACATATATTATCTTCTCCTATTCTACTTCCATCTATATTCATTCCTCCACATCCATATTTTTTACAGTTAGATACATAGTTTTTTTCTATTGGTTTTTGTGCCAATACAATAAATTCAACGCTCGGTTTGAGAGCAGTTCCATATCCTTTCCAATCATTTGTTATTTCTATATCTTCTTTTTTCTCAAAGCATTTGAAGTTGCCATTCAAGTTTCCTATTCCTTTGCGTTTTATTTTGCGGCACGAACCATCTTTGGCTTCTTGTTCCATATACTTACCTATGTTGTGCGATTTTGGAAAACCTTGGCCATAAAGCCAACATAAAGTATCTTTTATCTTCCAGCCGGCATCTTCTATGGCACATACAAGACGATGATATGTCCTTGTTCCCCCAAAGGCCATAAGATAAGCACCTGGCTTACATTTCTTCAAAAGCATTTTCCATACTTTTTTAGAAGGAACAGAATGGTCCCATTTTTTTCCCATGAAGGATAATCCGTAAGGCGGATCTGAAATAATACCATCATAAGTATTATTTTTCATTTTACTACTAACATCAAACACATCTCCTTGAAATATTGTCATTCTTTCTCCTTTTTATATTGCGTAAATCTTTCTATATATCTGTTCCAGTGTTAGTTTATCTTTTTCATTCGCAGCACCAACAAAATAAGGCATAAAATCATTTGGATTTCTTCCTTGATTTTGTATTAGCATTATTCCTTCCTGCTCCGAAATAATAGATAATCCACATCCTTCAAAAATCTCAGCATTATTAGAAGCCAAAAGTATTTTCTTTTCTTTGTGCTTTTCTTTTATTTCTGGTAAAAGATTTTTTAGCACCAAACTATCTCCAACAGCGTTTGTTCTCAAAACTACCAACAACTCATTGAACTTTATATTATTTATTTTTGCCCACTCTTCAAACTTCGCATCGTCCTGCTTCCACAGATTAGTATCACTTTCGCTACGAATGCCACCATAGGCACGATAATGCATTGTTATTACATCCGGCAAATATATAAGTTTGTAGCCATTTTTGTATATCTGATGGCTAAATACACTTTCTTCTCTATGTCCTACGCGAGAAAATGTATATGGATAATCTTTTGCGGCAGAAACACGATACATGAATGATGAATAAATATGCTCTAACTCCTGCTGTGGCATATTTCCTGCCGGATAATACCATTGTAGATTAGGATAAATCTTTATATCTTCCATTTTTATTGATACAAATGTAGGTATTTGCTGTTTATTTTCTTGTGGAGTGATTACTGGACCACAAACTGCTCCAATCGTCTTATCTGCCTCCAGGACAGCCTTATATCGCTCTATGGCATTAGATTGAAGCACTTCATCATCGTCAATCCTGCATATAAAAGAGGTTCGAGCATTGGACAAAGAAAACTGATGATTTGGAACCTGTCCATTAGAGGTTTGTAATACATTTATTTGAACTCCTTTTTGTTTTAGTAGATGAAAAAAATATTGAACAATAGATAGATTAGGTCTTTCCTCATCAAAATATAAATCTATTATTTGTGGAAGAACTGTCTGATTTAGTATGGATTGTAGAGTAAGTGGTAAGGTTGAGTTTCCTCTTCCACGGCTGGATATTTCTATCGCTACTGTGGATTTATCCCATTGTCCAAGCAAAAGATACTCTTGGAATGGCTGTTTTGTCTGATGTATATTTCCATCCATAGACATATAGCATTTCTGGAAACCACGAAAATCATTTTCTTTTAGGCCATAAAGTTTGTGGTGAGGACCCCAAAATCCAGGTGGCTCATTTAGGGGAACAGAAATAATAAGTTTGCGGCAAAAAGATTGAAGTTGTTTTACTATTTCTAATCCATTTTCCAAATGCTCTATTATTTCATAAGCAATAATAATGTCATATTGAGACATTCCTTTTATCCATTCATTTATATCTGCTTGGAAAAAGTTTCCTTTATAGTTTTCTTTTGCGAATTTTATACACTCAGCATCGTGGTCTATGCCTGTATATTCGCAATCTTCAAAGAAACGAGAAGCCCAGCCATTAGAACA
>Ga0172381_10005375_pt1 | contig 13012 bp, 7 predicted proteins | sample Leawel6488metaG_FD_119754 | JGI IMG/M metagenome (GOLD analysis project Ga0172381, IMG submission 119754) | Leachate microbial communities from a municipal landfill in Southern Ontario, Canada - Leachate well 64-88 metaG | ecosystem: Engineered > Solid waste > Landfill > Unclassified | place...
CGAGCCCGTCTTTTGCTGGATTCCCGCCTTCTCCGCCAGCGGGCGGACTACGAGGCGGGAATGACGACTACTTGATGACCTTCTTGAGGTACTGGCCGGTGAAGCTGGCCTTGACCTTGGCGACGTCGCGCGGGGTGCCCTCGGCGATGATGTAGCCGCCCTTGTTACCGCCCTCCGGGCCGAGGTCGATGACCCAGTCGGCCGACTTGATGACGTCGAGGTTGTGCTCGATGACGAGGACGGTATTCCCCTTCTCGACGAGCTGGCCGAGGACGCCAAGGAGCCGCTTGATGTCCTCGAAGTGCAGGCCGGTCGTCGGCTCGTCGAGGATGTAGAGCGTCCGGCCGGTGGCGCGGCGCGAGAGCTCGGTGGCGAGCTTGACGCGCTGGGCCTCGCCGCCGGAGAGGGTGGTCGCCGGCTGGCCGAGCTTCACGTAGCCGAGGCCGACCTCCTTGAGGACGGTGAGCTTGTCGTGGATGAGCGGCTGGTCGCGGAAAAAATCGGCGGCCGCGTCCACGCTCATCTCGAGGATGTCGGCGATGGTCTGATCCTTCCAGCGGATCTCCAGGGCCTCGGCGTTGTAGCGCCGGCCGCGGCACTCGGTGCAGTCGATGTACACGTCGGGGAGGAACTGCATCTCGATGCGCACCAGGCCCTCGCCGGCGCAGGCCTCGCAGCGCCCGCCGCCCTTCACGTTGAAGCTGAACTTGCCGGCGTCGTAGCCCTTGAGCTTGGCCTCCGGCGTCTCGGTGAAGAGGTCGCGGATGGCGGTGAAGACGCCGGTGTAGGTGGCGGGGTTGGAGCGCGGCGTGCGGCCGATCGCCGACTGGTCGATGGAAATCACCTTGTCGATCTCGTTCATGCCCTTGATCTCCTGGTGCGCACCGGGGTCGTCCTTGGCGCGGTAGAATTTCTTCTCGAGGGCCTTCGCGAGGATGTCGATGATGAGCGTCGATTTGCCGGAACCGGAGACGCCGGTCACGCACAGCAGGGTGCCGAGCGGCACGCGCAGGTCAACGTTCTTGAGGTTAAACTCGGTCGCGCCCTTCACGACGAGCGCCTTGCCGTTTCCCTTGCGGAACTTCTTGGGCACGGGGATGAACTCCTTGCCGGTCATGTAGAGGCCGGTGAGGGAGTCCTTGCTGCGTCGGATCTCGGCGGGCGTCCCGGCCGCGACGACGTGCCCGCCGTAGGCGCCGGCGCCCGGCCCCATGTCGATGACGTAGTCGGCCGCGTCGATGGTGGCCGCATCGTGCTCGACCACGATCACGGTGTTGCCCTGATCGCGGAGCTGCTTGAGCGCTTCGATGAGCCGGTCGTTGTCGCGCGAATGGAGGCCAATGGACGGCTCGTCGAGGACGTAGATGACGCCGGAGAGGCCGCTCCCGAGCTGGGTGGCGAGACGGACGCGCTGGAGCTCGCCGCCGGAGAGGGTGAGGGCGGCGCGGTCGAGGGCGAGGTAGCCGAGACCGACTTCCGCGAGGTTGTACAGGACCTTCACGATCTCGCGCATGGCCTGGCTGGCGATCTTCGCCTCGCGTTCGGAGAGGGGCGCCTCCGCCTTGGCGGCGGACTTGGCGGACTTGCCGCCCTTTCCGCCAGCGGCGGACTTGGCGGGCGACGGTTTGCCTTCCGGCATCTCGGCCACGGCGGCCTGCAGTCCCTCAAAGAAGGCGAGCGCCCCGCTGATGGAGAAACCGACGACCTCGGCGATGCTCTTGCCGCCGAAACGCACGGCGAGCACCTCCGGGCGCAGACGCTTACCGTTGCAGTCCGGGCAGAGGACGAGGTTCATGTACTGCTCGATCTCCTTCATGAGATAGTCGGAGTCGGTAGAGCGGTAGCGCTTCTCGAGGTTCGGGACCACGCCCTCGAACGGCGTCTCGCCGCCGTCCACGACGTACTTCTCGTCGCCGGTCCCCTTCATGACGAGGTCGAGCGCACGCTTGTCGAGACGGCCCACGGGCACGTCAAGGCTGAAGCCGTGACGGGCGGCGACGGCCGCGAGGAGCTTCATGTACCACTGCTGGTTGCCGGCGATGCGCGTCCACGGCTTGATGGCGCCCTCGGCGAGGGTCAGGCGGTCGTTGGGGATGACGAGGTCCGGACGCACGACGAGCTTGGTGCCGAGGCCGGTACAGCCGGGGCAGGCGCCGTGCGGGCTGTTGAAGGAGAAGAGCCGCGGCTCGAGATCCGGCAGACTGATGTTGTCGCGCGGGCAGGTGAGGCGCTGGCTGAAGGCCACGTCCTCGCCGGTGTCGTCGCGATAGACGGTCATGAAGCCGTCGCCGAGGTCAAGGGCCTTGGCGATCTGCGCCTCAAGCTGGGCCGACTCGTCCTGCTGCTGGTAGCGGGCGATGACGACCTCGATGGTGGCGCGCTGTTCCTTGTCGCGGCGCATGGCCCGGACCTCCTCGAGCGGGGCGAACAGGCCGTTGTAGCGCACTTCCTGGTAGCCGTTCTTGGCCGCCCATTCCAGCATGTGCTTGTGCAGGCCCTTCTCGTCGCGGACGACGGAGGCGAGGATGGCGATTGACGCGTCGTCGATGAGATCGCGGACGCGGCGGGCGATCTCATGTGGGCCCTGGGCGACGACCGGCTCGCCGCACTTCGGGCAGTGGGGCCGGCCGGCGCGGGCGTAGAGGACGCGCAGGTAGTCGTAGATCTCGGTGACGGTGCCGACGGTCGAGCGCGGGTTGGAGCTGGTGGTGCGCTGCTCGATGGCGATGGTCGGCGAGAGGCCGGTGATCTCGTCCACGTCCGGCTTGTCCTGCAATTCCAGGAACTGCCGCGCGTAGGACGAGAGCGACTCGACATAGCGGCGCTGGCCCTCGGCGTAAATGGTGTCGAAGGCGAGCGAAGACTTGCCGGAGCCCGAAAGCCCGGTGATGACGGTGAACTTGTTCTTCGGGATCTTGGCGTCAACGTTCTTGAGATTGTGGACGCGAGCTCCTCTGATGACGATATGATTTCCATTGGTTGCCACAGGATTTTTGGGGCCGTAAGGCCTGACCAGAGAGTATGAGGCCAAGCGTACAGCAACATCGAACCTTTGACAAGGGGGGCAGCGTTGACGTGAGTCAAGAGTCAAAAGTCACGAGTCACAGGCCCCATGGGGACTTTGGTCATTTGCCTGATAACTTAAGCCGCCAGATGCTTGCTGACGGCCAAACTATTGACTCTTGACTCGTAACTTTTGACTTCCTTATTTCCGGCAGGTTCCCAGCGGCGTGACGCCGGAACTCACGAAATTCCAAGCCTTGGCCCACGCGGACTGGGCGGCCGCGGACCCGGCCACGCAAGTGAAGCCGGTGGAGCAGTCGTCGTGGGCAGCGCATGGTGAGCCCTCCTTGCCGGTCATGCAGAAGCACTTGTCGCCCCAGGCACCGGCGCAGACGCAATTGTTGCCGCCCTTGGCGCACGGATTGTCCACGCTGTCGGTGCAAGCCTCGCCGACGGCTCCGGAGACGCACATCCCGTCGGCACAGCCGCGCGACTTTGAGGACGCGCCAGCCCCGGGCACGAGGCAATCAGAGTCGGCCTTGCAGGAACTGCCGGGCGAGCCGTCGGTGCAGACGGCGGAACCGGTTTGAACCAACTCGTCAGCCACGGCACTCGTCGTCACCCCCCCGTAGGAACAGACCGTTCCGGACGGGCAAGATTTTCCCCCTTCGCAATTCGTGAACCCGCCGGACGGAACGCACATCTTCAGCTCCGGATCACACCGGCCGTCGCGGCAGTCGCCGTCCTTGTCGCATTTCGCGTACGGCCCGTTCCCGACGCAGAAGCCGGAGACGCAATGATAGCCCTGGTCCGCGGCGCACTCGCCGTTGTCCTTGCACGGCGAACCGCCCAGGCCGGTCGTGCACATGCCGGAGAAGAGGCTGACGTTGCAGACGCCGGTCTTGCAGTCGAAATTCGCGCCGCAGACCGAGCCGTACTCCCCGCTCCCGCAGACCGAGCCGGAACCGCCCATGCCGACGCTGCGGTCGATGTTGACGGCGCTGCCGCCGTACTTGCTGACGCAACGGTGACTGCAGCAGGTCTCGTCCGCCCCCGGCTGGAGGCACTGCTCGCCGTCCGTCTTGCACGAATGGCAATAGTAACCCCCGGTCACGCCGGACGGGTCAACACCCGCCGGACCGGACGTGACGGAAGTGCCGACCCCGGGGCCCATAACGACCTGGCTGGTGTCGTTCCCGCCGAGCTGTCCCTGGATGGCGCGGCACGCCGCCGGATCGGGCGCCCGACTGCACTGGTCGCCGACCTCGTTGAGGTCAATGACGTTCGCCTGCCGCATGCAGTCAGACAGCTGTTGGTTGCAGGTGAGGCGCTGGCTCGCGTCCGTCCCGGCGCGCTGGATGCACCCGTCGTAATCGACCTGCAGGGAACAGACGCGCTGTTTCGACGTGGCATCCTGATCCTTCACCGCCCCGGCCCCGGGCTTGCAGTTGTTCTCCGGCTGGTCGGACGGAGAAGTCGTCGGCACGCAGCTGTTGGCCGCGTCGGAGCAGGCCGGGGCCAGCTTGGAGCAGCTCTTGCCGGTGCAGGCGGAGGAAAGCTCGAACTTATCCTGCTCCTCCGCCGTCAGCGCCGAGGAGAGGGTCGTCTGGCTGCAGTCCGCCGTCCCGGCGCCGCCCGTGGCCGACACGGCCCCGCCGCGCGGGAACTTCACGTAGAAGGTCGCGCCGCACGGCTGGCACTGCTCGTACTTCTGACAGAAGACGAGGAACTGCCGCCGCACCGTCGGCATCTTGGGCAAACGGAAGCGCACGAGGTCGGGATTGATCGTCTGGAGGACGAAATACGCGCCGGCGACGAGGGCGAGGCCGGCGAGGGAGTTAATGAGATACTCCTTGCCCTTCTTCACGCGGCTAGGGTCGCCGGCCGCAGTCAGGTAGTAGAAGCCGCCCACCATCATCATCACGGCCGCGAGCACCCCAGCCACGCCCACCGCCCAATCGTAGAACTTGACGATGAAGTCGCCGAGATCGACCGGCGTCTTGGTGCCGAAACCGATGGACAGCTTTGCCGGCTGCCACTTGGCGTAGCAATAGCCCTGGCCGGACGGGCAGTCGGACCGCTTCTCGAAACAACGCGAGGCGTCGCAGTTGCCGCCCTTGGCCGCCTGGGTGTCGATGCATTCGGACTCGGCCATGCAGGCGGCGGAGACCGTGGACTGGGCAAAGACCGCCCGGACACCGAGCAGGGCCCCGCCCGTGACGACGGCAAAAGACAGCCAGGCGCCAAGCAGGGCGGCGCCGACTCGAACGGTCTTTCCGCGCGTCAATATAGGAGAGTTCATTTGAGGTAAGTGCCAATGATTTCGTCGAGGACGTCGGCCGGAATGGCGCCGACGACGGGCTGACCGTTGAAGAAGAAGGTGGGCGTCCCAGAAAGGCCGAGCGCCTCGGCCGCCTGGCGGTCGCGTTCGACGCGCTCGCGGTAACGGCCGCCTGACAGGCATGTCTCGAACGCGCCGGAATCCAGGCCAATCTCCCCGGAGTAGCGCACGAGATCGGCGAACCCGAGCGCCGCCTGGTTCAAGTAGAGCTTATCATGCATCGCCCAGAACAGGCCCTGCTCGCCGGCGCACTCGGCGGCCTCCGCGGCCTGTTCGGCGTCGGGGTGCAGGCTGACGATCGGGTAGTGGCGATAGACGAAGCGGACGCGGTCCTTGTGGCGTTCCATCGCGGAACGGAGCGGCACGGCGACGTCGCGACAATACGGACAACCGAAATCGCCGAACTCGACGATGGTGAGCCGCGCGTCCTCCGGTGACGCGCCGAAGGCGGCGCTGTCGGCGGTCACGAGGTCAGCGGCTCCAATCGCCCCTGACACGGCTACGGCCGCCTCCCCGCCGACTGTCTGCTGGGTCTCGAACTGCGGCAGGATTACTGTCTCGCCGGACCGCAGCGCCCGGACGTAAGTGAAAAACCGATAGGCGAAAAACACGGCGACGGCCGCGAGGACGACCATCAGAACCCAACCGAACGCCGAACAGCCGAGCGCGCGCTTGCGCCCGGAGCCGACGGCGGATTCACTGCGCATATCGTCGAGATAACCCATATGACGGCTTAAGCGTAGCAATTTTGCCAGCTAGTAGCTAGCGGCCAGAAGACAGGAAAGTGACAGACTCGGGCCACGGGCAATCGGCCAGCACACTTTTACGCGTAAGTGTGCGGGGGCCGTCGCACCTCCGTCATTCCGACCTTGCCGGTCCCTGCCTGACGGTAGGCAGGCGCCACAGCCATCGGTTAACTCACATCATCGCCACACGGCTGTCCGCCGTCAGACCGGATGAGATTGCTTCGGCCCCGCCTCGCAATGACGAAATGACGCTCCCCGGGCCGATGCCCGCCGCGCCGCCCCTCGACAAGCTCGGGGAATAACGGGGTGCGGAGGCGCGGTTAAATCTGAACCACGGGCCCCGGCCCGGGGTTTCCGGCACAAAGATAACTGCGTCATTGCGAGGAGGGAGTACAGCGACCGACGCGGCAATCTCGCGGCGTCTTCGTCAGACAAAAGAGCCCGACGCGTGCACGTGATCCCGACAAGAGGAACGACGGGCCAGACAATAATCCAGAACATTTATGCAAAAAAAACGAGGCCCGCGCACGAAGCGCGGGCCTCCATCGAAGAACGGGCGTTGGCTGTCTCTAGACAGTGGCAGCGGGGACGACGACGTAGCAGGCGGAACCCACCACGCTCTCACGCCAATACAGACCCGGGCACCATGTTCCATCCCAATAGATGCAGCACGCCATTCCATACGAGTATTCCCGGAAGAAAATTGTCTTTCCACGCCACTCCTCCGGGATGCGAGTCTCCGGATCCTCCAGGTACCAATAACGATCGTGGGTTGTACCGGTAGGAGCCTCCTTCAATAGATCCTTCAAGACAGCGAGCCCGCCCCCCCCCTCCTGTTCCGGCATCTGCCAAATCCCATCCGGCTCGGGCTTTGCCTCCGGATACACAAACGTCTTCGCGAATGACTTTTCGGCCATTTCGGTCTCCTTTTCTAAAGGACTGCCGCGACGGCAGTCACGGACGTGCGGCACCGAAAACCAATTCAGCGCCTCGCGTCCGTGACCGCCGCCTTTTCAAGGAACGCCTTACTTTAACATAAAATTTGGCCTTTGTCAATACGTGCGGGAGTCTTCCGAGTCGCGAACTACCGCCGTGCTCATAGTCGCCAAAATTCCGCTAACTTCCTCCTAAAACTCCGCCCAAATCCCTGATTCGCGCTTGACGGTCGAGGGCTGTCCTGATAACCTCATCAGCGTTCATACATGGGCGTGCGCCTGCCGCCGCCGAAAGCAATACCATGAAAAACTACCTCATCATCGCCCAAATCGTCGTCGCCGTCCTGCTCATGGGCGGCATCCTCCTGCAGGCCCGCGGTACCGGCCTCGGTGCCGCCTTCGGCGGAGAGGGCAACGTCTATCGCACCAAGCGCGGCATGGAGAAAGTCATCTTCCGGGCCACGGTGGTCCTCGCGGTCGTCTTCCTCGCCCTCTCCCTCGCCATCATCATCGCCCCCCGCTTCATCGCCTAGGGGCGCCTAGCCACGTCGTCCGCACACGGCGTGGTTTTTGTGCCCTGTGCCACCTTCGATCCGGCGCGGGGCAAGCCGCCATAACCGTCCTCCCATGGGCAACTTGGCAGACAAATTACTTTTCTGGCGGCGGCGACAGCGCCGTCCCGTCCACGCCGACTCGTCGCGTCACCTGGATCGCCATCTGGTCATGACCCTGCGTGCTCAGCGCCTTCCCTCGTGGCGGCAAATCAAGCACCTACCCCGCTTCCTGTCCCCCAAGGAAAAGAACTGGCTCAAGGTCCTCTTTGCGGTGGCCGTCTTGAGCTTTTTTGCGGCCGGTTCGAAATACGTCACCGACCACGTGCAGACCGTGCCGTCCGACGGCGGCGAGTACGTCGAAGCGACGGTCGGCTCCCCCCACCTCGTGAACCCGGTGCTCGCCTCCGGCAGTGACGCCGATCTCGACCTCGTCCGCCTCGTCTTCGCCGGACTCGTCCGCACGGACGCGAGCGGGCAGATCGTCGGCGACCTCGCCGAAAAGTGGGAGATTTCGGCGGACGGCAAGACTTACGACTTCCGCCTGCGGCCTGACCTAAAATGGCACGACGGCGAGCCTCTCAAGGCGAGCGACGTCGCCTTCACTTTCGCGGCCGCCAAGAACCCGGCCTGGCGAAGCCCCTACCAGCCGCGCTTCCGCAACGTGCAGGTCGAGACGCCGGACGACCAGTCGATCCGCTTCGTCCTGCAGGAACCCTTCGCCCCCTTCCTCTCCTACCTCACTCTCGGCATCATGCCCGAGCACCTCTGGGGCGACATCAAGCCGGAGAACGCCGTCCAGGCCGAGCTGAACATCAAGCCGGTCGGCGCCGGCCCCTTCATGTTCAAGAGCCTCACCAAGGACAAGAGGGGTGCCATCCGCTCCTATACCCTCGCGCGCAACCCGGACTACTGCGGCGGGGCGGCGCACCTCGAGACCGTCACCATGAAGTTCTATCCGGACTTCGCGTCCGCGGCCGACGCCCTCCTGGGCCGGCGCGTGGACGGAATCAGCTACCTGCCGGACGAGTACCTCGAGGACGTTCTCCGACTGCGCACGGTCGCCGTCCATCGCCTGCGCGCGCCGCAGTACACGGCGGTCTTCCTCAACGCGAACCGCAACCCGCTCCTCAAGGACAAGACCGTGCGCCAGGCGCTGGCTTACGCCGTGGACCGCGAGAAAATAATCACCGGGGCAACACGTTCCGGAAGCATCATCGTTGACGGCCCGATCCTGCCCGGGCAACCGGGTTACGGCGAAGGGACCAAACGCTACGCCTACGACACGGAGGCCGCCGCCAAGCTCCTCGACGCGGCCGGCTGGCGCGTCGGTGAGGACGGGATCCGCGCGAAAAGCGCGGGCAAGGACGCGAAGACCGTCCTGTCGCTCACGCTCACGACGGTGGAAACCAAGGAGAATTCGGCCGTGGCCAACCTGCTCGCCGAGGCGTGGCGGAGCATCGGGGTGAAGGTTGACCTGGAAATCCTCGATGCCGCCCGGTTCCAGCGCGAACGGATCCGCCCTCGCTCCTTCGAGGCCCTGCTGTACGGGGAGATCACGGGCGCGGACGGAGACCCTTACCCGTTCTGGCACTCGAGCCAGATCGGCGAGGCCGGCCTCAACCTCTCCGGCTGGCAAAGCCGCCGGGCGGACGAGCTCATGGAGCAGGCGCGGCGGACGCTCGACCCGACGGCGCGCGCGGCGGCCTACAAGGAATTCCAGTCCCTGCTCACCGAGGACGAGCCCGCCATCTTCCTCTACTCCCCGACCTACAACTACGCGGTCAGCCGCCGCTTCCGCGGGCTAGCGGGCGGCACAGTCTTCGAGCCAGCCGACCGCTTCGCCGACGTCACCAGCTGGTACGTAGAGACGAAGCGGGCGTGGAAATGAGAAAGGCACAATAGGCAAGGCCACGGGTGACAAGGAGGGATGCATTACAGCCTCCGTCCCCGTCCTGAAAACAAAAGAGGGGGCCAACGATGGTGCCCTCTTTCTGGTGCTGCGGGAGGGACACTCGGCTCCGCGCCGAATGCTCGTCGCCTCGCCCGGGGCGTCGCCCGTCCTGCGCCCGCTCGGACGGGCTCGCACTCGGCTGTCGCGGCTGGACGATGCCGCTCGGCCTCGCTTACGCCCGTTCGAGTCCCTCCCGCAGAAGAACAAAAGAGGGCGCCAACGATGGTGCCCTCTTTCTGGTGCTGCGGGAGGGACTCGAACCCTCACGAGCTTGCGCTCACTAGCTCCTGAAGCTAGCGTGTCTGCCATTTCACCACCGCAGCATGCTCACTTCCGACACGAGCTGCGCTTCAGGCTCACCCAGCGTGGGTCTGCCTTCCACTGCGCCCGTGCCTCACTGCGCCATGTCGTTCGCGAACGACATGGCCACGCTCCTCGCCCCGCTGGTAGGGGCGGGACTCGGCAGTCTGATCGCGGGGGGAAAGAATCCCCCACGTGCCCCCTCACGTTCATCGAGGTGGCCGACGGTAGGCACTCTAGCAAGACCAAAAAAAATCATCAAGTGGGGCGGAAACAAAAAACCGGGCCAAGCGGCCCGGTCTAAACTTCTTCCCCCAACTAACGTGCCTGGCCGGCCTCCGTGCGCCGCGCCCGCCAATGGGCGAGCAGGTGCCCGACGGCCGCCATCGCCGCAAAGGCCAAGAATCCGCCGATGTAGGTGGCGACGTTCGTGAAGCTGACGTCGTTGTCGTTCAAGAGCGCGCAATAACAGCACGTGCGCCGCCTGCCAGCCGATGAGCCACCAGACGTAGCCGCTGGCCCAAGGAGAACTTTCCCCCGGGACATGGCGCGGCGGCGAACATACAAAGGCCGACCAAACCTGCAAACCGATGACAATCGGGTAGAACGTCCACCGCTCCCAACCAAAACGAGACGCCCATCGAGGCGAGCGTGAGGAGAAGGCCGCACATGAAAAAAACCGACAGCGGATTTGAACCATGCCATGGCAAGGAACACCTTTCTGGCAGTTGATTCTGCCGATGTGTTTGTATCAGATGGCGGGGAGGCGCATCAATGACCCGAAAACCAGCGTTTAATGGGCAACGTAATTTCTTCCAACCCAGCAAAAAAATCTCCGTTTATCGCCCGCCACCCTTGACAGCCGCCGCTATACCTGCCATTATTCCGTCATGATGCGCGGCTCACCGAAAGGTGCTATAATGAAATCGTGTTCAGACCAGCTGGCCTGATGAGAGAATCGGACCACTTGGCTTGATCAACGTGACGGACGCGCAGTCGGCGCTCCGTGAACGTTCAGGGCTTGTCCCTCGGACTACTTGTTGTCTGTTAGGACCAGTTATGCGACAGCTCGCCTGTCGTCCTGAATAATATTTTTGTTTGCGTCCGCCGGGATAACCGACGGCCGCGCAACGGGAAACGCGCCCACCCCACAAGAGGCGCAAGTTAAGATATGGAGCACAAGAACGAAAGACGCGCCGCCCCGGCCGGAAGACCGGCCCCGCGGCCACAAATCAGCATCCAGAGGTCGGCCGGTGCCGCGTCCATCTCGATGCCGCGCAAGCCGAACCTGAACCAGGCCCACCAGGCCGGCGGCAACCGCCCGGGCCCCAACCGGCCGCGGCCGATCATGCCGCTGCGTCCGATCGGCAAGCCGGGCGGGCAGCCCAATCGCCCGGTCATGAAGCCCGCGCTGTCGAAGCCCGGAGCGCGGATGCAACCGCGACCGAACGCCCCGCGGCCGGCGCTTCCCTTCTCGCGTCCGGGCAAGCCGGTCCACCGCCTCGTCGCCGGCGCCGGTCTCACCGAGCGCCGCGAGAAACCGGGCATCCACCAGGAATTCACCGCCGTCCAACAGAAGGTCGCCGACCCGCGCATGCCAAAACTCAAGATCTATGCCCTCGGCGGCCTAGAGGAGATCGGCCGCAACTGCACCGTCTTCGAGTGCGGCGACGACATCGTCATCGTGGACATGGGCCTCATGTTCCCCGAGGAGGGCATGCCGGGCATCGACTACATCATCCCCAACATCTCCTCGCTCGCGGGCAAGGAGAAGAACATCCGTGCGCTCATCGTGACGCACGGGCACATGGACCACATCGGGGGCATCCCGCACCTCATCGGCAAGCTCGGTTACCCGCTCATCATCACCGCCCCGCTCACTGCCGGCCTCATCCGGAAGCGTCAGGAGGAATACGGCAACGTCAACCAACTCAAGATCCAGCTCGTCACCTCGACGAGCAAGATCCAGCTCGGCAAGAGTTTCGCCTTCGAGCCGTTCCACGTCAACCACAACATCTCCGACGCCTTCGGCGCCGCCATCCACACGCCCTACGGTGCCGTGCTGATGACCGGCGACTTCAAGTTCGACTTCACGCCGATCAACGACGAGCCGGCCGACCTCAACCACATCGCCATGTTCGGGGCGAAGGGCGTCCTCTGCCTCATGTCCGATTCGACCAACGCCGAGAGCCCGGGGCACCAGATCTCCGAGAGCCTGGTCGGGGTCGAGATCGACAAGATCTTCCAGAGCCACAAGGGCCGCCTCATCATCGGCACCTTCTCCTCTCTCCTCACCCGCGCCCAGCAGATCATCTGGTCATGCGAGAAGCACGGCCGCAAGCTGCTCATCGAAGGGCGCTCCATGCGCGACAACATCGAGATAGCGCACCAGCTCGGCTACATGCACGTGAAGCCGGGGACGATCATCGAGGAGGGCGAGGACGGACGCCTCCCCGACGACAAGATCGCCGTGGTCTGCACCGGCGCGCAGGGCGAGAAGAACGCCGTCCTCATGCGCATCGCCAACGGTGAGCACCGGCATCTGCGCCTGAAGCCAGGCGATGGCATCATCTTCTCATCCTCGGTCATCCCGGGCAACGAGCGCACCGTCCAGTCGCTCAAGGACACCCTCGTCCGCCAAGGCGCCAAGGTCTATCACTACCAGAACCTAGACGTCCACGCCGGCGGCCACGCCAAGCAGGAGGATCTCAAGCTGATGCTCCGCCTCGTGAAGCCCAAGTATTTCATACCCGTCCACGGCAACCGCTTCATGCTGGTATCTCACGCGGATCTCGCCGAGGGGACCGGCATCCCCCGCTCCCGCATCTTCGTCGCGGACAACGGCCAGGTCGTCGAGTTCAGCAACGAGGGCGGCCGCCTGACGGAGGAACGCGTGGACACCGACTTTGTGATGGTGGACGGCCTCGGCGTCGGCGACGTCTCCCAGGTCGTGCTCCGCGACCGCGTGGCCCTCGCCGAGGACGGCATCTTCGTCGTCATCGTCACCGTGGACAAGCGCACCGGCGCGCTGGTCGGCAACCCCGACATCATCTCGCGCGGCTTCGTCTTCATGAAGGACAACAAGGAGCTCATCGACAAGGCGCGCGCCAAGATAAAGGCCGTGCTCAAGGACAACGACAAGCGCTCCCCCGCCTTCGAGGATCACCTGCGCAACAAGCTGC
>Ga0172381_10005376_pt1 | contig 13006 bp, 8 predicted proteins | sample Leawel6488metaG_FD_119754 | JGI IMG/M metagenome (GOLD analysis project Ga0172381, IMG submission 119754) | Leachate microbial communities from a municipal landfill in Southern Ontario, Canada - Leachate well 64-88 metaG | ecosystem: Engineered > Solid waste > Landfill > Unclassified | place...
GATTGACTCTGGCTTGGCTCGTCAACCACAGCTACGGGGACTACAGCAGCTACGGGGACTTGTTTCTGGCTTGGTGGGACGGCCTCTTCGGGGGGCATGCTGGTTGCTTCTGCAAGATCGTCAACAGCTCTAGCCAGTACCTTATCGTTTGCCGCCGAGACAGAAACTGGCGTAACGGTATTTGTAGATACCGTGGGCGCCTGACCCGGCGTCTCTATAGCAGAATTGGCGAAATTATCTATTTGGTTTGTGACAGTTGCTTCTTCTGCAGCAGTAGTCTGTGCGATGACAGTCACTTGGTCTGCTGGAGTTGTGGGCATTATTGTGTCAGGGGGACTATTATCTGGCATTACTGTATCTTGTATATCAACCGGCTGTATCGTAGGGGCTATTGGATCTGGGTCTGCGACGGAGACAGGAGCCGTAGGCATCACAGGTGTTGGTGTGACCATTTGTTGGGTAGAGGCGTCTGATGTAGTTTGCGTGGTAGTGAGGGCTGGTGCAATTGGCTCCACGGCTATGGTTTCTGGCGCTGGGGTGATTTGAACAACCTCTGCCTGCACTGGTGCCGCTAATTGTTCTGTAGGAGGCGCCGTAGCCGTAGGTACCGCGGTAGCAGGCACTTCGCCCAGTAGCTCTTTGGCGCTGTTTACGATATCTTCTAGCGTGACCTGGGACTTTACGAGGTACCTGTCCGCTCCGAGTTTGTCTGCGCGGGCTTGATCATCGGACTGACCGAGCGCAGTTAGCATGATGACTTTTGTTTCACGTAGTTCATCGGTGTTGCGAAGGATATCGAGCATCTCGAAGCCGCTAATACGGGGCATCATGACGTCTGAAATGATTAAATCTGGGTGATTTTGTTTTGCTACGACCAATGCTTCTTCACCGTTTTGTGCGGTAATGATTTCGTAGCCTTCGGCGGCAAGCCGCGCCTCGTATATTTCCCGTAGGTTATTGTCGTCTTCGACCAGTAATACTTTTGACACGAGCGATGCGCCTTTTCTTGCTTATGTTTATACGTAGCAGTATATCATGACGGTGTAGTCGGTGACATAGTAGGATTAACGGTGTTAGGTATGCCTGGTATAACGGGCGCTTGAGCGCCTGCCTGGGCTGACATGAGCTGTTCGGCGCGCTGGGTAGTGAGACGGGGCAAGTTTATATAGAAAGTGCTACCCTTGCCCAGCTCGCTTTCAACCCAAATACGGCCCTGGTAAAGTTCGATGATTTTACGGCAGATAAACAAACCGAGTCCCGTGCCACCCACGGTGCGCGTGGCGCTGTTATCGACCCGGTAGAACTTCTGAAACAAATGCGGGATATCTTCTGGCGGAATACCAGCTCCCGTATCACGTACGTATACCTGCACGACGCCATCGTTACCTGTTAGCCCTAGGCTGACCCTACCCTCTGCTGTGTATTTGCAAGCGTTGTCGAACATATTGGTAATAACTTCGCGGATACGATCGGCGTCGGCGTGCACGTAATATAGCGGCCGAATAACCTTGTTTGCCTCGCCTGGTTCGTTTGGGTGGCTGGCATCTTTGATTTCTGTACTGCCAAACAGAAACTCCATAGACAAACCTTTTTTCTCAGCCGAAAACCGCAAGTCCTGTGTTAACTGCTCGACAAACTCCCCCATTTCAACGACGCTTGGGTGGTTAGTGAGCCGCCCATCTTCGGCCTTGGCGCTTGTCAGGAGGTCTTGGAATAATTGTCCGAGGTGTTGGGTGCTGGAATGCGCCTTATCAAGGTAGCCACGGGCGCGGTTATCAATGGTTGCAACCTTCTCATTCAAGGCTAAGCTCAAATAACCCTCGATGGCTGCAACTGGTGTGCGCATTTCGTGGCTGGCGGTGCTAATGAACTCGGCACGCTGGTTCTGCTCGGCTCTCTCTTCGCTTACATCTCGAAAGACAGCAACAAGTCCGGTAGGATGTTTTGCATTATCAACAAGCGGAGAAACACTAAAGCTGGCCGCGATGGTGTTGTTGGACTTCGTCAGCATATTGACTGAGTTGTCTCGTACAGTTTGCCCACTGGCGAATGATCTGGCGATGGATGTTTGTTCTGTAGGTACTTCCTCGCCCTTGGTGTTGGTGAATTTAAAAACCGAGCGCCAATCTAGCCCTTCCGCTTCCTGAGTGTCCCAACCCGTTATGTTGCTTGCACCCTGGTTGAAGTGGCGAATAATCTGCTGACTGTCAATTAGCACCACACCGTCCTGGATGGCGCTTAGGATAATGTTCGACTTCTCTTTTTCGTTATGTAGGCTGCCGGCAAGCTTGCTTGTACTAGCTGATGTTTTGTCTTTGGCGTGGTGCTTCATGACAAACCAGAGTGCTATTAAACACCCCGCTAAGACTACCCCACCGCCGATGATTATGTATTGCTGCATAAGATAAACGCTTATGTATAGTATCTATTTTTTTGCGCAAAATCGCAAGGCCTCTCACCCCTAGGAATAATCTGAGCAATATGCTAAGATAATGCAGCTGTTTGTCACCTAACCGGTGCTTTGACGACGGCCCCGTCGTCTAGTGGTCCAGGACGTCAGGTTCTCATCCTGAAGATCAGGGGTTCGACTCCCCTCGGGGTCACCATAAGAGACTTTTCATCTTTCAGCAGCTGAAAGAACTGATTCACCCCTGTAAAAAGGGGTGTTTTTGTGTTTCCAAGTTGCAGATCATCATAGGTTGGGGTGCGGTCGAAAATGGCACCAAAAAGACGGGCTTTTTTGATCGGATCAATCTGTTGGGCTAATAGCTCCGCAAGGTTTTCGGCGAAGTGTCTAGCCCTACCGAGTACTCGCTCTAAATCGGCTGGTCGCTGGGCTTCTTTTTTGGCCTTTTCTTCGGCTAAGGCTTCGATTTGCTGCTCTATCCTCACTAGGTCTTCCTCCATGAACTTTATAGTTGTTGGCGTCGTTAAGACGCGGATCTTGTCTAACGTTACGGCTGCGTCCTTCCGAAGCTCCTCGATACGGTTTTCTATGTCCTGGATCTCTTCGAGCTGGCCTTGGTTGCGCAGCTTCCACTCTGATGCGATTGCGTCCAGGACGGCGTCTATGCGTTCCTGTGGCACGATTAGATTGCTTATGAAGTCCGACACGGTAGCCTCCAGCTCGTCTTTAGGAATACGATAATAATGGCCGTGGTTGCTACAGTGATAGGCTGGGTAGTATTTGCCGTTTCTGCCACGGGAGGCGCTAGCCGATAGCGGGTTACTGCACTCCGAACACAGTACAAATTTGCGATACGGGAAGTCGGGGTTGCGCCTACCTTTCTCTATGAGGTGCGCCTTCGGCGTCTTGACGCAAATCTGTATATCGCCGTTCTTGTCCTCTACTATGAGCTGCTTGCCCTTATTGGCCTTGTTGAACGTCTCTATAGAAACCAAGCCATCGAAAGCGCAGCGCATCGGCTTGCCGTCTGTCCATTTTTCGGCGTTGATGCCAGCGTAGATAGGATTGCGTAGCAACTTGTCCATTGCTTTGACCGTCAGCGGTTCGCCGCCTTGCTTTTGGACGACCTTGCTGCGGTCGTTTTTGTCGCGTTTGTAGCGCACCCTGGTTCGGCAACCGAGTGCTGTGATTTTAGCTAGAACTTCCTTGTCGGGAATCTTTTTTGCACGCATCTCGTACATCATAATCATGTACTTCGATTCGGTTGGGTGAGGCCTCAAGACACAGCGCTTGCCGTGCTTGGTCTCGACCTTTTCGCTCACAAAGCCATACGGTGGCTGGCGCATCCAGTAGCCTAGCTGCGTGTAGCGGATCTCTGCTCCGATCATTCGACTCATAATGTCGCGCAGCTCGTCTTTGGCTCGCTCAGCTTCTAGGATTTCAGTTTTCTTGCTAGGCGAGTACTCACTCCACTTATACTTGAAGCCGAGGTGGTCAAGCGTGTTCACCTTTTCGCTGCTGATAATGCCGTAGGTATCGATAAGCGTCACACCGCACTCGTCTAGCTGTGTTTTTAGGCTTTCGTACATGCCTGAGCCACCGCGAGTAAATCGGTCAATCGATTTGATGATGAAGTACTTGATATTGTTCTTCGGGTCTTTGCAGTAGTCTACGGCAACCTGCATCGGCTGAACTACTTTCGAGCCTGACTCCAGAAAAGCGAAGTACTCCTTTACGTGCATATTGCGTGCAGATGCAAAACGATCAATCTGCTCTTTTTGGGCGTCTGGCGAATCGCCATCTCTACCTTGCTTCTCAGTAGATACGCGAATCGCAGCTACGGCATTCCCGCTACTAAATTGCATCGACATTATTTGCATCCTCCTCTTGCTCTATTGCGTCCAGGATGAGATCGACTATGATATTGAGCCGATCCTCCGGCGTTAACCTAGAGTACGATGACATCGCCGAGACCTCGTTCACCACCTCTTCATGCTTTGATATTTGCTTACCACTTGTCGTACTACTAGTCATAGTTATATTATATCACTAGTAGTACGAGTTAGGAAGGAGTTAGTGTTGTATTATTTATATAGGGTGTCAAATATTCTCATAGAAATAACAGATCGAGAAACAGCAATTCATTCTCTCGGGAGTGCTCTCAACCACGAGTGCCACAGAGGCCACATGCGAAAAACTTGACTTGCAAGTCAAATATTCACCACTAACTTACCCCTGTAGAATTGCTATTCTTATTCTCCTTTATTATATATAATATATAAGAGACTCGTAGATATTATTAAGCGAGGTAAAGTATATGCCAAGAAAACCTAATCAAAACCAGATAGACATACTACTGCTTCTTTATAAATTCAGATTCACTACATCAAACCTACTCAACCAAAAACTAAAACTCCAACACAGAACCAGCATCAACTCCAGACTACAAATCCTAGAAGATCAAGAATTCATAGGTAAGAGATACGACAAAAGCTATAAGCTGATGAATAGACCAGCTTCATACTTCATGCTACCCAAAGGATTTGCAGCCATTAAAGGTATGGATGGTATCTCAAATAATGTACTAAAGAATATGTACAAGGACGTTAAAGCTACTGATAGCTTTATAGAACGTAACCTTATAATCTTCGACCTATACAACAAACTAGAAAGTATTTATGGTCAGCTGTTTGATATGTATAGTAAGAGCGAACTGACTGGCATGAAGGACATGCCAGAAGTACTGCCTGACGGACTTATTCAACTCAAGACTAGTGATAGCCCACGAGCTAAAGAGCGTTGCTTCTTTATCTACTATGTAAAGGAACGACAGCCGTTATTAGCAATAAGCAACGTCATTACTAAGCAGCTAGAATATGGTGACTCTGAAGATTGGAGCGAGCTTTTTGCTAAGCCTCCAGCAATAATCCTTATTTGTGATTCATCCACATTAGAAAGACGATTGCATCGGCAGGCCGGTAGAGTTGAAGATGAAGCAGCAAAAGGCCATAAGTTTTATACGACTACGGTCGCAGAGATCATGGGTATGGGCAACATCCCTGATCCAGTCCTCATGCCCTTGAAACGTATGCCGGATGGACGGGTCTCACTGACCGCTGCATAAGCACAGACCAATAACCGTAACTCGTTTTTGCCAAGGGCAAATGCGAGTTGACACATTTTCAGCGGAAAATGTGTTTTGCAGCTCGAAAATAGGGGGAGCGGTTCATATTTTTAAGTTTAGGTTCGTTGGATACGAGCTTAAAGCAACTGTTCAAAGGAGTGTAATAGTTCTCTATGATCCAAGGCCTAGGACTGACTCGAGTGCGCGTGGGTGGGCAAAAACACGTCCATCTGGAAAGTAGTGTCTAAATCTGCCATAATACACCTATAAATGGCAAAGATTAATGAAGCAACTACACGACAGCAAATCATAGATATTAGACTGCAGAAAGCAGGATGGAATGTTAACGACCCACTTCAAGTAACCTCAGAGCTAGATATTTGGATTGGCTTACCCGATGGAGTTGAAGAACCAGAGCATGAATATCAAGGCTTCCAGTTCGCAGACTACGCCCTACTTGGAGACGACGGCTATCCCATAGCTATCGTTGAAGCGAAGAAAACTTCGAAAGATGCAAGAGTAGGTCAAGAACAGGCACGGCAGTACGCAGAAAACATACAAAAGAATTCAGGCAAAGATATGCCTTTTGTTTTTTATACGAATGGACACGATATTTATTTTTGGGATACTGAGAAATATCCACCACGTAAAGTTTACGGATTCCCGAGCAAGAACGACCTAGAAAGACTTCTCTTTTTACGTAAGAATGAAAAACCCCTATCTCAGGAGCTAATCAATAAAGATATCTCGGGTCGGCCTTATCAAATCGAAGCTATCCGTTCGGTGTTCGATAACATTGACAAGGGTAAGCGTAAATCACTACTCATTATGGCTACTGGCACTGGTAAAACAAGGACCTGCGTAGCACTACTTGATGTATTAATGCGAACTAACCATGCCCAAAAGGTTCTGTTTTTAGTTGATCGTATTGCGCTAAGAAACCAAGCCCTTGATGCATTTAAGGAATTTCTACCAAATGCACCAGTTTGGCCTAAAGTTGGTGAGCATGAAATAGCAACCGACAGGCGTGTCTACTGTGCGACCTATCCAACAATGCTGAACATTATTCAGAATAAAGATAATCCTCTAAGCCCTCATTTCTTCGATATCATCGTTGCAGACGAAAGTCACCGCTCAATTTATAACGTTTATAAAAACATCTTTGAGTACTTCGATACAATTCAGTTAGGCCTTACGGCAACACCTAAAGATGCAATTGAGCATAATACATTTGGACTATTTGACTGTGAAGATGGAGTACCAACCTACGCATACTCCTATGAAGAAGCCGTAAATAATAATCCTCCATACCTAAGTGATTTTGAAGTCCTAAAAGTTCGTACGAAGTTTCAGAAAGAAGGCATTCGTAAAAATAATATTTCTGTAGGTGAGCAGATAAAACTTATCGCAGACGGCAAAGAGCCAGACGAAATAAACTACGAAGGTAGTGCTATCGAAAAGAAAGTTACCAATAGAGGAACCAATGCTCTGATTGTCGAAGAGTTCATGGAAAACTGCATCAAGGACGAAAGTGGCACTTTACCCGGGAAGACAATCTTCTTTGCAATGACCATGAAGCATGCACGAAGAATACAAGAAGTTTTTGACGACCTATACCCGGAACACAAAGGTAACATCGCGAAAGTTATTGTCTCAGACGATTCTCGTGTATATGGAAAGGGTGGTCTGTTAGATCAATTTACTAATAACGATTTTCCTCGAATTGCTATCAGTGTCGATATGCTTGATACAGGCATAGATGTTCGGGAACTCGTTAATTTGGTTTTTGCTAAACCGATATTTTCTTACACAAAGTTTTGGCAAATGATTGGTCGAGGCACAAGACTACTTGAGCCAAAAAAGATGAAGCCTTGGTGTAAAGAAAAAGATAAGTTCTTGATTATTGATTGTTGGGAAAACTTTGACTACTTCCAAATGAACCCGACTGGCAAGGTAGACAAGCCTACCAAGCCAATTCCTGTGAGACTTTTTGAAGCTAAATTACAAAAACTCAACATTGCAGAAACTGAACAGGAATCAGATGTCGTTAAGTCTACTGTCCAGAAACTCAGAGATGACATAAGTAAATTGCCCCAGAACAATGTCGTTATTCTTGATGCTAACAGTAAGCTTGAGAAAATAAACGATACTTTCTGGCAAAAGCTTACTGAAGATAAGAAGCTGTACCTTGAAAAAGAAATTGCCCCACTAATGAGAACTAGGACTGGCGAAGACTTTAAGGCAATGAGCTTTGAGCTCAAAGTAATTACTTATTCGATAGCTAAACTTAGTGATGAGAGCGGTGAAGACAAGAAGGTTCAGGCAATCGAAGAGGCGTTGATTGAAATGGTTTCTGACCTACCTTTATCCGTCAACGTGGTGGCTAAAGAAAAAGAACTTATTGATGACATTCTGTACAATGGCTACTTGTCCAAAGCAGATGATGACAATCTTGAACTAGTCATACAAAAGATTGCACCGTTAATGAAATATCGAGATGAGGGCATTAAGCCTGACCAAGACTCGTTAAACTTAAAGGACATTACTTCTGAAAAAGAATTTATAAAGTTTGGTCCTGCAAATGAACGGTTAACTACCCAAAAATATCGAGAAAAAGTAGAGGCCCTCATCAAGAAGCTTGAAGAAGAAAACGAGATCCTTCAGAAAATAAAAATTGGCGAAGAAGTATCTCATGACGAAGTGGAAGAACTAGCCGATACGCTTGCCGAATACGAGCCATACCCAACCGAGGAAAACCTACAGAGGGCTTATGATGCTCGTCGAGTTAGCTTTATTGACCTGATCAAATACATTATGGGTATTGGTGGTCTTGTAACCTTCTCAGATAAAGTGTCTGAGGCTTTCGCAGAATTTATTGCAGAACACAACACACTGGCACCGAATCAAATACAGTTCTTGATTGTTCTTCGTGACTTTATCATTAATAATGGCGAACTATCAAAGAAAGATCTTGTTGGTGAGCCATTCACAAAATTGAATACTCGTGGTTTCTTGGGAGTGTTTACTCCTGCATTACAAAAAGAGATATTGTCGTTCACAGACAGGATTTTACAATATGCTTAATGTAAAGATTAAATCTTCGATAAACAGGCTCTGGGATAGGTTTTGGAGTGGTGGCATCTCAAATCCACTCACGGCGATAGAACAGATATCCTATTTATTATTTATGAAGCGTTTGGATGAAATAGACCTCAAAAAACATCAGGATGCAGAATTTACGGGTGAAGCGTACACATCCATATTCGTTAATGGAAATGAAGAAATGCGGTGGAGCCACTTTAAGCAACTAGAGGGCGGCGAAATGCTCAATCATGTTCAGGCAAACGTATTTCCATTCCTGAAGACCCTCAATGATGAAGAAAGCCATTACTCAAAGCATATGGCCAATGCGGTCTTTATCATTTCGAAGCCATCACTATTAGTTGAGGCCGTGAGTATCATTGATGAGATTTTTGAAGAGATTGCTCAAGAAGAGTCGAACGGCCAAAGCTTCCAAGATACTCAAGGTGATCTATATGAATTCTTGTTATCTGAAATAACGAGTGCAGGTAAGCTTGGTCAGTTCCGCACTCCTCGGCACATAATCCAGCTCATCTGTGAGCTTGTAGACCCAAAGCTTGGAGATACTATATGTGACCTTGCCTGTGGCACTGGAGGGTTCCTGTTAGGGTCTTACCAACACATCCTCACGGCTTACACGAGTAAAGAGCATCAAATGACTGACGAGAACGGATTAGTTAGAGGCCAGTTGGGTGATAAGCTCACAGACGAACGACAGTGGAAGCACCTAAAAGAAAAGACTTTCTATGGTTATGACATGGACGAAAGCATGGTGCGTATTGGGCTAATGAACTTAATGATGCATGGTATCTCAAGTCCAAATATTGAGCAGAAGGACACTCTTTCAAAGAGATATGATGAAGACAATCAGTTTGACGTAATACTCGCCAACCCACCTTTCAAAGGCAGTATCGATAAGGGTGATATTAACGAATCTCTTTCTCTAGCAACAACTAAAACTGAGCTACTATTCATTAATAGGATTATAAAGTCTCTAAAGATTGGTGGACGTGCTGGGGTAATCGTGCCAGACGGTGTTCTCTTTGGGTCTAGCAACGCTCACAAGCAAGCAAGGAAAATGCTTCTAAATGAATGCGAACTTCAAGGTGTAATATCGATGCCAAGCGGAGTATTTAAACCATATGCCGGGGTCAGTACTGCAATTCTGATTTTCGTTAAAGGTGGTCAAACGGATAAAGTTTGGTTCTACGACATGAAATCCGATGGATTTACATTGGATGATAAAAGAAGTCGAGTAAATGGTGGTGGTGACTTGCCAGATATCGTTGAAAATTGGAAAAGCAGACATAATCAAAGTGAAAACAAACTTAACGGCAGGTTTTTCTTCGTAAGCAAAAATGAAATTGAAGATTCGGATTTTGATTTGAGTATAAATCGATATCAAGAGACTGACCACGAAGTTATTGAGTATGAACGTCCTGAGGATATTATGTCCAAAATTTCAGATTTAGAAAATGAAATACTAGCTAGTATAGAAAAGCTAAAAAACTTATAGTTATGCTTCAAAGTATTGATGAACTCGTATCAGAAAAGATTACTGGCGAATGGGGTATCGACCCAACTACCGATAGGCAAGTATACGTATTACGCACGACAAATTTTACAAATGAAGGAAGATTAAACCTATCCAATGTAGTTACGCGAGATATCGAAGACAAAAAGATTCAAAAGAAAAAATTAATAGTTGGTGATATTATCATCGAGAAATCAGGAGGGAGCCCAAAGCAGCCTGTTGGGAGGGTTGTATATTTTGATAAAAGCGACGGTATATATCTCTGTAACAACTTTACTTCGATACTTAGGGCATCCGATAAAGTCTCACCAAAATACTTGTTTTATAGCCTTTTTTATAAACACTTAACTCAACGAACACTTGGTTATCAGAACAAAACGACTGGTATCATCAACTTACAACTGGATAGATATCTTAAAAATGAATCCGTTTCGGTGCCCAACAAACAAGACCAACAAAGAATCATCAAAATTCTAGACGAAGCAGATTCTCTGCGTCAAAAACGCAAATCCTCGATTAAGCTTCTAGATAAATATACAGAGTCTGTATTTATTAAGATGTTTGGAAATCCCGTGAGTAACTCGATGGGCTGGCCTACTGAGAAGTTTGAAGAGCTGGGCACCTTGGATAGGGGCAAGTCGAAGCACAGACCAAGAAACGCTCCTGAATTACTCGGTGGCGAACATCCATTAATTCAGACTGGTGATGTTGCTAAGGCTGATATGTATATAAAGAGCTTCACCTCTACATACTCAGACATTGGTCTGAAACAAAGTAAAAAGTGGCCAAAAGGAACGCTGTGTATCACTATTGCAGCGAACATAGCAAAGACAGGCATTCTCGCTTTTGATGCCTGTTTTCCCGATAGCGTAGTAGGTTTTAAAGCGGACACCTCAAAAACTAATAGTGTATTTATCCACTGTTGGATGTCCTTTTTTCAGAAAATATTAGAAGCGAGTGCTCCTGAGTCTGCTCAAAAGAACATTAATCTTAGGATATTGCGAAACCTGCCAGTCATTACTCCACCAATCAAGTTGCAAAATACATTTGAAATTTTAGTTGAGGAAATTGAAACTATAAAAAATGATATGCTATCTCAACAAACGCAAATAGACGGTCAATTCCAAGCACAAATGCAAAAGGCCTTTAATAGCCCGTTAAGCACTAAGTAATATTAGCATCCTTTAGCTTTTGGTGCAGATTGACAATGAACTCGTGGTATATGGGGTACTTTCCTTTTGTCTTGTCTTTGGTCATACCCGATTTAGTAATGTCATTACAAACAAAGTCACTTATAAAGGACTTCAGTTTATTTGTGTCTATTTTGTTGGTTTTGCTAGTATTTAATACGGTAATTTGATCAGCAAATGTTTTTGAATCGTCAAGGGTGGTAGTCACGCCACAAAATTCTTCAAGACACTTTTGTAACACATCTTTAGGCAATAAATCTTCAAGACTCGATTTCTTATTTGTCTCTCGAATATCATTTATGACAAACGTATTTTTTGCATTATATTCAGGGGTGTTATCTCTGACTATTCTTGTCTTTGCATTAAAGCCATCTTTATCAGAATCCGCTACTATGTAGCCTTTTATGTTCTTTTTGTTAAAGAACTTGCAGTATTTATCAAAATGAGACTCACCATCGACACTCATGGCCGTAATATCAAGAGGCTTGATATCTCCTCTGAACTTATGAGTGAATGCCTCAAACAGCTTTTTATCTGTTAAGCCCTCGAAAAGGATATTATGTTCACTAATTAAATCAAGAATACTTGTTCCAAGAGCTTCGTAAATGAGCTCTTCCTTAAATGGATTAGAACTGTCAATTTTCAGTATACGGGTGGTTTCCTCTTCTTTAGAAACCTTGTAGTGTCTATCTAGGCAAGATCTATCAATCATGAAAATCGAGTGTGTGCTGTAGACAACTGTATTAAGCTTAGCGATTCTAAGTAGCTCATCTCGCAAGAACTTTGCTCCTGATGGATGAAGATGGACCTCTGGTTCGTCAAGGAGAATGAGACAATCTTTAAGCTGTGAAGTAGAGTTTTCGGCTGCTAGGTTCAGTAATACTGCAAAGAAGTGTTTGAATCCATCGCTTCTTTCGGCAATTTCATATCTACCACCCGTTGGGGTATCTTTTTCTACGATATGAAACGAAATGTTTGGATTTGCGGTGTGAACCTTTATCCCGACTCTGTGTTCTGGCCAGACCTCTTCAAGATAACTAGTAGCCGTTTTCTCTAATTTGTCAGCAAGTTCACCCATCTGTGCGCCATCCTCAAGAGCATCAGTAATAACGGACGGAATCTGTGTATCTGTATAATTAGCTAGATTAAATACGTTATGAAGTGGTTTGGAAATAGTTGCTGGACTCGCAGAAAATTCCGTAAGATTTATTTCCTTATTAATTAAATACTTATCATCGTACGCCCAGAATATGACCCTCGGCATAAGAGACTCCAATGCTTCGTTTGCAAAACCATCTTCAAGAGTTTCCTCCCAGGCTTTTTTCGTGTCCAACGCAATGACTTTATCTTTTGGCTTAGCTGGCTCGGGTGTTGTAAGAGGTGTGACTTCGACAGGTGCTGGTTCGGGATCGGATACGGGAGTAGTGTCCGGTTCTGGCGTGCCTACCGACATAGAGAAGGTTTTTGTAGATGTTGAATAAGAATAGCCCGTTATGGCTGGCATATCTTTAAGATATATGAAGAAATAATCATTCCGTGCTGACGTTGAGTCAAAACTTACTACTCGTTCAATTTTTTCTATCTCAATCTTTTTAAATACTTCAGGTGGCACACCTTTAGATTCAATATGACTTAAGAAGGTTACTATTGAATCATCTTCAAGTTCGTAC
>Ga0172381_10005378_pt1 | contig 13006 bp, 8 predicted proteins | sample Leawel6488metaG_FD_119754 | JGI IMG/M metagenome (GOLD analysis project Ga0172381, IMG submission 119754) | Leachate microbial communities from a municipal landfill in Southern Ontario, Canada - Leachate well 64-88 metaG | ecosystem: Engineered > Solid waste > Landfill > Unclassified | place...
GATTTTATAGTTATTGATATAAGAGAAAAACTTGCAATGGTAAAACATCTGCTTCCAAAAGAAACAGAAAAACCAATTATTGCAAAATTTGAACAATCCGATAGCCCGATAATAATATTATCATTAAGTTCCAATGAAAAAAGTCCTGAACAACTCAGAGAAATTGCAGAAGATCAAATAAAAGAAAAAATACTCAGAGTTTCAGGAGTAGCAAATGTAGAGTTTGGCGGCGGACGGGAAAGAAAATTTCTAATAGAAATGGATAATGCAAAACTTTTAGGATATAAGCTGTCAATTCTTGAAGTTGTTCAGAAAATTAATTTGGCAAACTTATCAATATCTGCCGGTGAAATTAATCAATATAATCAAAATTTTGTAATTAGAGCTACAGGAGAATATAATAGTATTGCTGAAATAGAAAATACTGCTATTGCGATAACACCATCAGGTTCTATCGTGAGAATAGGAGATATTGCAACTATTAAAGATTCTTTTTATGAGGCTACATCTTTTGCGAGATTAAATGTTCAACCGGTTGTTTCTGTATATATACAAAAAGAATCAAGTGCAAATACTATTAAAGTTGCTAATGAAGCCTTGAAAATAATTGAAAAATTAAAAACGACTGTAGATAAAGATATTGTTATTACAGTTGTAAAGAATGATGCTGAGTTTATTACAAAAGCAATAAGCTCTTTAATTGAAGCATTAATTGTAGGCGGAATACTTTTAGCAAGCATACTTTTTCTTTTTATGAAAAATGTTAGAAGTGTTTTTATTGTTGCAACAACTATGCCGTTGAGTCTTTTCATGTCAATTTTACTGATGTATTTTACAAATCAGACATTTAATATTATGACTCTGAGTGGACTTGCTATGGGTATGGCAAATGTTATGGACAATTCTATTGTTGTAATAGAAAATATTTCGTTCCATCATCATAGAAAAACATTTGCAACAAAAAAGGAACTAGTTGTACAAGGAACTAAAGAGTTATGGCAACCGATTTTCGCTTCAACTGTGACTACAATTATTGTGTTTTTGCCATTGGTTTTTTTGGAGCCTGAAGTCAGACAAATGTATGTTCCGTTTGCTCTTACAATCACTTTTGCACTGGTTGCATCTTTAGTGTCTACAATGATTTTTATTCCGCCGCAGATTTATAAGTGGCAAAATAAATTCGAACTGGATTTTCAAAAATGGTATATGAAAGTAAGGAAATATTATGGAATGATTTTAAAATTCTGTTTTAAAAAACAAACTTGGGTATGGATAGCAACATTACTTATTTTCTTTCTGGCAATAAGAGTTTTAATGACAAGAGATTCTGAGTTTATGGATCCTGGCAGTGTTAATACTTTTCGTATAGGAATTCAATTTCCTCCTGCTACTAGGATAGAAGTATCTAATGAAGTAGTGAAAAAAATGGAAGTAGCTCTTGTCGGATACAGAGATCAAGTGGAAAGAGTTTCTTCTAAGGTTGAAAAGTTACACACTTTTATTGAAGTAACCGTATATGATAATGCAGAAGAATTCAAAGAAGAATTTAGAAAAAGATTCGGAGAATTTTCACCGGCATTTGTTTATTTTCAAGACTCTCAAAGTGCTGCATCAAAAGAAATCTATGTAGATTTTTATGGGCAAAATTATGATACATTAAAACAACTTGCTTTTTCTGCATCAGGTAAATTGCAACAAATAAAGGGTTTGACAGATGTCAAAATCAGAATGAGAGAAGATGAACCGGAAGTTATTCTTACAGTTGATTATAACAGACTTGCTATTTTTGGTCTTACAACATATTATTTTAGTAACACATTACATTGTCAAATAAGGGGTTTGATTGCAACACAATACAGAACAGAAGGTAAGCAGATAGAAACGATATGCAGATTATATCCTGATAGCATTAAAAATGTTGAAGAAATTCCATTTCTCGGTATAGTTAATCCCAGACAGGATATTGTTTTTGTTGGTCAGGTAACAGATATGACCAGAGTTAAAGCAAATCAAGAAATTTGGCATAAAAACAAAAAAAGATTTATACAAATAAGTGCAAACAGGGCAAAAATAGGACTTACAACAGCTGCAGAAAAAATAAAAACTACTTTAAAAGGGGTTGCTTTTCCCCAAGATTATTCATTTAATATATCCGGAGATTATGAAAAGACAGTAAAAAATAAAAGTCAGTTTTTGGTAGCAATATTGCTGACAGTTATATTAATATTTTTTGTGTTGGCTTCTATATTTGAATCATATTTACAGCCTGCTCTCATAATGTTTGCTTTGCCATTAAGTATCATAGGTGTATCTTTTTCTTTATGGGCATTTAAAAAGCCAATCAGTCTTGGTGTGTGGATTGGTATGATGATTTTGTTTGGTTCTATTGTTTACAGTTCGATTATTATTGTTGATAAAATAAACCTTAGAAGAGTTGGCAGAACAAATTTATTACGAGTTATTTTTGAATCATGTAAAGAGAGATTAAGACCGGAACTTATAACTCTTCTGATGAAAACTTTAGGGCTTTTACCTATGGTGCTCAGCAGAGACGAGTCTGCATCTATGTGGAGATCATTAGGATTAACAGTTTTGTTTGGAACTATTTCAGGAACAATGTTAACAATGCTTATTATACCAACAGCTTATTATGTGTTAGAAAAGCCTAAAAGTAGTTTATATAAATTTTTAAAAACTTTAAAAATTATTTTTTTATTTAGTTTATTAAATAAAATTCTCAATAAATTTAAAGTAAAAGAATATAATAATATATGAGAGAAAAAATATGAGTTTATTAAGACTTCCGGTAGATAGACCAGTTACGACTATAATGATATTTCTTGCAATAATATTGATGGGTTTTATTTCGTGGACAAGAATTCCACAAGAACTATTCCCTTCAATGGAGTATCCCCAAATAACAATTGTTACAAAATATGAAGGGGCAGGTCCGGAAGAAGCAGAAAAATTAATCAGCAAAATTATAGAAGAAACAGCCGGTACAGTAAAAAGAATAAAAAGGGTTTCATCTATTTCTAAAGAAGGTGTATCTATTGTTTCCTGCGAATTCATTTGGGGAACTAATATGGATTTTGCCTCAATGGATATCAGAGAAAAAATAGATTTAGTGAAAGAATCTTTGCCAAAAGATTCACTAGATCCAATAGTTTTAAAATATAATCCTATGCAGGTAGAAGCTATGATTTTATCTGCCAATTATAAAGATGGAGAATCGTCTTTGCTTAAAATGGCAGAATTGAGAACATTCGTCAAAAAAAATATTAAAGATGAATTAGAAAGATTAGAAGGTGTTGCGAAAGTTGCCATCAGAGGTGGAGAACAAAAAGAAATTTTAGTTGAAATTGATAAAGGCAGACTGCTTGCAAACCAAGTATCAATCACAGATGTTATAACATCATTACAGACTGCAAATATTACTTATCCGGCAGGAACTATCAAAGAAGAAAAACATGAATATATTGTTAAAACTGTTGGCGAGTTTCAGAGTTTAGAAGATATAGCATCTCTTTCATTTGGCAAACAAACCCAGCAACAACAAAGGCAAAGTTATAGAAAAGATAGGACATATCAAGGCGATACCGGCGATAAAATTGTTTATATGCGAGATGTTGCAGATGTTAAGGAATCATTAAAAGACAGAAAAGGTTTTTCTAGATATAATTCCAGAGAAAATGTTTCTATCAGTATATATCCGCAGTCAGGTGCAAATTTGATTAATATGTCAAAATTAGTTAAAGAGAAGTTAAAAGATTTAAATGATAAAATTCCAAAAGATATTGAAATTGAAATAACTTACGACCAATCAATTTTTATTAAAAAATCATTAAATAATATTTATACATCGGGAATTCAGGGTGCTTTGTTATCTTTGATATTGCTATATTTCTTTATGAAAAGTTTTGTCGGTTCAACAATTATCAATACTGCTATACCTATCAGTTTATGTGTTACACTCAGTATTATGTATTTTCAAGGTATAACAATCAATTCAATGTCGTTAGGCGGTCTTACAATTGGTATAGGTATGGTTGTGGATAATGGAAATATGGTTCTTGAAAATATTTTAATGTCTGTACATAAAAATAAACATTTACCGAGAAAAGAAGCTATATATCAAGCATCTTCGAGCTTGCTTCCACCTATTTTGAGTTCTACACTTACAACTGTTGCTATTTTTATACCATTTATTTTTGTTGCCGGTATGATAGGACAATTATTCAAACAACTTGCATTAACAATAACTTATTCTATGCTTGCATCTATTTTTGCTGCTATGTTTCTTATACCAAGGCTTGCTTTACAAGCAAATATTTCGAAAATTTCAGTTACAGCAGGTATGAAAACCATAGATACATATTTTACTCCATTATTAAAAATTGTATTAAATTTTAAAGTCAGCAAAATATTTTTCTTTACTTTGATATATGCTGTTTTAGGTTTAGCTACTGTATTTTTGATGCCTAAAGAATTTATGCCAAAAACAGATGAAAGAAGATTTGTTCTAAGTGTATCTCTTCATCCTGATACTCCTCTTGAGATAACCAATGGGGTTATTAAAAGAATAGAAAAAGCCATATCAAAATATGATGAGGTTACAGATATATCAACAAGTGTAGGTTCTACAGGAGAGGATGTCGGATCCGGATCAATAGAAACACTAGGTGTTTATCAAGCAAGAATTATTACAAATCTTACACCAAAAGGCAGATCTACAGATGAAATTGTCACTGAATTGAGTGATGAAATAAAAAAATGGAATGTAAAAGATCTTGAGGCTGAATTTGCAACTCAGCAAGGTCTTTTTGGTTCCGGAATTGGTTCATCTTCAGGTGTAGCAGTAGAATTAAAGGGGAAAGATTTACAAAAACTTAGAGAATATGCAAATAAGTTGAAATCACATATGGAATCGATGCCACAATTTTATGGAATTAAAATTGACCCATCTGATGAAATACCGGAGTTAAGATTAACTATAGACAGAGAAAGGTCATCATTGTTTGGACTTTCAACCCAAGATATTGCTGCTATGACACTTGCAGGTATTAAAGGTTTTGTTGCAACAAAATTAAAATTACCTGACGATGAAATGGATATAAGAGTAAGAATGAAACCTGATGACAGAGATACTCTTGATAAAGTTATGGAAATGACAGCTTATTCATCTTGGGGGATGACAATACAATTAAAACAAATAGCCCAAGCAAGTTTTGTTAAAACTCTTCCTGCAATTAAGAGAGTTGAAGGAGAAAGAACATATTTAGTTACTGCAAATGTTAAAGGTAACTTTACAAAAGCTGTTGGTGAATTACAAATATTATTAGATGATATGTATAATAATGATGAGGTTTCTACTATTGTTACCGGAGAGATGTTAGCGATGAAAGAAGCTTTATCACAGGTATCTTTTGCAATGATTTTAGGTATTATAATTATTTTTATGATTCTTGCATCAGAATTCGAATCTTTATTACAGCCGATAATAGTTATGACGGCAGTTCCTCTTGGAATTATAGGAGCATTAGTAACATTATTTATAACAGGACAATCTATTAATTCAATATCAATGTTAGGTATCATAATGTTAGTAGGAAATGTTGTTAATATTTCTATTTTGTTAGTTGATAGATATAATATGCATTATTCCAAAGATCCTGATCAATATAGAGATATAGTAGCTTTAAAACAAATGGTGGTATCAACAACAGTTGACCATATCAGACCTATTGCAATGACAACTTTGACAACTATTGTTGGACTTGTTCCTCTTGCTCTTGGACTTGGAGAAGGAGCAACAACTAACCAGCCAATGGCAATAGCAGTTGTAGGTGGTTTATCATTTGCATTAGCATTAGCATTATTGTTTGTACCTTTCGTATATCTTTTTTCAAAAGGGATGAGAAACAAAACAGAAGATGAAATAATTTAATTATGAAAGTAAAAAAAAGCCTCTCATTTTATGAGAGGCTTTTTTTATAATCTTGAAGTTTATTTTTTCTTAGCAGTCTTTTTAGCAACAACTTTCTTCACGACTTTCTTAACTGCTTTTTTAATGACAGCTTTTTTTACAACTTTTTTAGCAACAGCTTTTTTTACAACTTTCTTGACAGCTTTCTTTACGACTTTTTTCGCTGGCTTTGCTTTGCATCCACAAGGCATGTGTACGCTCCTTTTGTCTCATAAGAGACATTTTTTTAAAGCAACTCCGTTATAATTCGGAGAAGAAAATTTCAAATATCACATATATATAATAAATCAATTTTCAATAAAATGCAAGTAATTTTTTATTTTCACAGTGTTATTTTTGATTGTTTTCACTGTTTAATTTTTCTTTCTTTTTATCTTTCTCTTTTTTCTTTTTTAAATAATTGATGTAATCAGAAAAAGTCATTATTGTTTTGTCTTTATTGCAAACCCAAATAAAAGCACTATAATTTTTCGATAATTCTATTTTTTCTAATTTCCCTGACATTTTATTATCAAACCAAGCCGAAGCTATTATGTTATTTTTCTCACCTTCTTTTTTTGACATAATTAATAATTCTGATTTTAATATTTTTTTAATTTCATCTAAAAGAGGGATTTCATCTTCGAAAATAACATAAATAATCACAGGGTATTTTTTATCATATTGTTTTATTTGTACATTGTAATTTTTTCTTTCGATAGTGTTTATGTTTTCATTTGTAAAACCAATTGCTGTAAAACAAAACATTAACAAAAACCCAATTAATAAATTTTTATATTTCATTTTTTTTCTCAAATTTTAATATTTCATTTACTGCTGAATTAGAAAATATTTTCTCTGCAACTTGTTCAGGAGTTAAACCTTCAGTATTAATAGTTAAATCGCAATTATCATATGCAACTTTTCTTTGAATTAATAATTTTTTTATTTCATCAAAAGGATGCAGCATTTTTTTTATAATAGGTCTGTTATCATCTTCACCAATTCTATTTAATATGTGCTGAGCAGAAGCATATAAATTAATTATTATTCCATTTTTGCGTAAAGAGGTAATATTATTTTTATTCAATACTAATCCTCCTCCGCAAGAAATTACAGAATCTTCTACGTTTGATAATACTGATACAACTTGAATTTCATATTCTCTGAAAGTTTTTTCACCGACTTTTTTAAAAATTTCCGAGATCGATGTTTCTAACTGTTTTTCAATCATTTCGTCAGTATCAAAAAAAGGTCTATTTAATTTTTTTGCAATCAGTTTGCCAACAGTTGTTTTGCCTGTTCCCATAAACCCAGTCAATACAAAATTCTTCATTATATTACCTGTATTCTTGAAATATATGATTTGTAATTATTTTTCATATCTTCTAAACAATCTCCGCCAAATTTTTCTTGCATAGCTTTTGCAAGTTCAAAAGCGACTGCTGCCTCGGCTACAATTCCTGCTGCTGGTACTGCGCAGACATCACTTCTTATAGCTTCAGCTTTTTCAATTTTTTTTGTGTGAACATTAACTGATTTTAATGGTTTTGAAAGAGAAGGTATTGGTTTCATTGTGCAACTAACCTCTATACTTTCGCCATTACTTATACCGCCCTCAGTTCCTCCGGCTCTATTTGTAGTCCTGTAGAATCCTTTTTTTGCTGAATAATAAATTTCATCATGTGCATCTGAACCAAGAATTTTTGCAAATTTTGTTCCTAACCCAAATTCAACGGATTTTATTGCTTGTATAGAAACTAAACTTTGTGCAATTCGTCCGTCTAATTTCATATCCCATTGGGTATGACTACCAAGTCCTACAGGTAAGTTTTCTGCAATAATTCTAAATTTACCACCTAAAGTATCTCCCTGAGAAGAAGCTTTCTTTATGATTTGAATCATTTTTTTTGTTGCTACTGAATCAGGGCATCTCACAAATGACATCTCAGTTTTATGCTGTAATTCATTTTTAGCAATGGAAGAAACTTTTGCAGATACTCCCCCAATTTCTTCAACATAAGAATAAATATTGATTCCGAATTCTTTTAGTAGTTCTCTGCATACTGCACCAACTGCAACTCTTGCCGCAGTTTCTCTGGCAGATGCTCTTTCTAAAATATCTCTGAAATCATGTACTCCATATTTCATAAGACCTGCTAAATCTGCATGACCAGGTCTAGGTTTATGTAAATGTTTGTCGTCGAAATCAACACCTGTTGGTGACATTAATGATTTCCAATTTGCCCAATCTTTATTGCTAATATAAAGAGTTATTGGAGAACCAAGGCTTCTTGCATATCTTATGCCTGACAATATTGCTACTTGATCAGTTTCTATTTTCATTCTCTGACCTCTGCCATAACCTTTTTGTCTTCTTGCAAGATCAACATCAATATCTTCAGTATTTATATTTAACCCTGCAGGTATGCCTTCAAGAATTGCAATTATACCTTGTCCGTGTGATTCACCAGCTGTTGAAAACCTTATCATGTCTTTCTCCTTAATGTAATATAATATTTGAAAATTTATTTAATTTATTAATAATATTATTATATCTAACTATTCTATACTTTTCTAAAGTTGATAGCTTTGATAGAATTATGCCATCAATAATATTTCTGTTATTGTACAAAATTTGAACAATAATTGATTGCTCAAATAATGAATTTATATCCACTTCAGCAAGAAGCCTGTTTTTTCCGGTAAAAAGGTAATAAATTTGATACGTTGGATATACCAATGTTCTCTCTTAAATATGTTGACATATCTCTGAAATACATATTTATTTTTGTACTAAATAGAAAACTATTTATTGTGAATGTGATTAATAATAAAAAAATCAGTGCCTTGTATTTTCTAAACTCTGTATTTAATGTTGAATATTTCAAACATATAATAAGTACAGCAAATATTAAAGGAATTATAAGATTTAAAATTCTCATATTATTTGCATATATCAATATTAAATTATTATTTAATATAAATCTAATATTGACTGCTATAAATAAAAACATTGAAATAAATACAATATAAATATTTTTACTTATTATAGTTAATATTCCGGCAACAATAAAAAAAATAAAATACGTAGATTTTAGAGCATGGAAACTATTGGTATATTCGTTCATATTATATTGTGTAGGGTTAACAGTATAATAGTAACTATATATGAAGGATGCAACTAAAAAAATGAAACTAATAATTAACAAAATATTTGTTCTTAAATTAATATTGTTTTTTACTTTAATCCATTTTGTAATTCCTACAAACAATAGAAGCGGTGAAAAAAATAACATTGTTTGATATGCTCTAATTGAAATAAAACTAGCTATTAATAAACATAATAATTTTTCAAAAGATATTTTAGTTAAATCGGAAAATAAATATATTAATAAGATAATCCAAAACAAACCAGCTGTTAAATGAGAATCATGAAAAATATAATAAGATGTAAAAATCATACATATCAAATATGATAGTAATGGAAAAACAACCCAATCTTTTTTATTTTTTGGGAGAGTTAAGTATATTATAATCAAACATAAGACAGTGCTGGCATAAGACCAGAAACCATGTAGAATTACTAATAAATTTAAATTATTAATATCTAGAATTTTGAAAATAAAAGTTGGGAAATGTAAAATTATATGTGTAAATAATCTTCCATGGTCTAAATGTATTTTTGGATCAAAAAATTCACATAACCAGTAAATTCCATCTGACCATAGACCAATAAAATTTACAGCATTAAATAAAGCAATGCCTGACAACACTGTAAAACATACAAGATAAAATCTTTTATCTAAAATATTTATTAATTTTTTCATTGTGTTTATTTATTGTTTTATTGATCCTATGGCAGAACTAACATTGTCAACTCCAACAATATTTAGTTTACCTTTGTAATCCAAAGTTCTCAGATTAGCTTTAGGAATAATTGCTTTTTGAAATCCAAGTTTTTCAGATTCAATCAGCCTTTCTCTGATTTGTCCGACAGCTCTAACTTCTCCGGCAAGTCCAACTTCCCCAAAAATAATAGTTTTTGACGGACATATAAAATTACTATTTGCTGATGCTATTGCACAAGCAATAGCTAAATCCGTGGCAGTTTCTTTTATTTTTATACCACCTGCAATATTTACAAACACATCTTGATTTTCAAGGGGGATACCAATTCTTTTTTCAAGCACAGCAATTATAATAATGATTCTGTTTAAATCATAACCTGATACCATTCTTCTAGGAAATCCAAAAGTTGTTCTTGATACAAGAGACTGAATTTCTAAAAGAATTGGTCTGGTGCCCTCTATTGAAGCTGTAATAATATTTCCTGCAACATTACTGGATCTTTCACCTATAAAGATAAGAGATGGATTTTCAACTTCAATTAAACCATTTCCTTTCATTTCAAAGATACCAATTTCGCTTGTAGGCCCAAATCTGTTTTTATATGCTCTTAATATTCTATAAATTTGTTGCTTTTCATTTTCAAAATATAAGACTGTATCTACAATGTGCTCTAAAACTCTTGGACCTGCTAAATCTCCGTCTTTAGTTACATGTCCCAACAGGAATACGGTTATGTGTTTTGATTTAGCTATTCTTAATAATTCTGCGGAACATTCCCTGACTTGTCCGACAGAGCCGGGTGCGCTTGTGAACTCAGGGTGATAAGTTGTCTGAATAGAATCAATAATTAAAAATTTAGGGTTAATTTTATTAACGGCATCTATAATATTTTCAAGATTTGTTTCAGATGCTAAAAATATATTATCTTTAGATACTTTTAATCTTTCAGCTCTTGATTTTACTTGAGATAAAGATTCTTCGCCGGATATATATAGTACTGTCCCACTTTTTGATATAGCACCGGAAATCTGAAGCATTAATGTTGATTTTCCTATGCCGGGAGCTCCTCCTAAAAGTATAAGAGAACCGGGAACAATACCGCCGCCAATCATATTATCAAATTCAGATATGCCTGTTTTTATTCTTTCAAAACTTTTTACAGATACATCATTTAATGCAAAAGTTCCTGAAGAAAAACCTGTTAATTGCCTAAAATTTTGAGAATTAGATAGATTAGCATCTACTTGTTTCTCTTCAACAAAGGTGTTCCAGCTTGAACAGCTTGGGCATTTGCCTAACCATTTTAGAGATTCATGTCCACAACTTTGACATACAAAAATTGTTTTTGTTTTTTTAGGTTTCATAAATTATTTTGTACTTACCGCAGCAATACTTGCAACACCAAATAATGAAGCAAGGTCTTGATCGGTAATTTTAATTTTAATATAAGGCATAAATGTTGATTTTGCTACAGCATCCTCAACTTGGAACCCAACATAACACCAATTGAAAATACCAAGTCTGGCACCAACAGTAACATTAGGAGTACTTTTTGATTGAGATGAACTGAAATCAAAAACATCAACATTGAAATATAATTTTTTATAACTTGCATAAATTTTGTCAAAAGGAGAGAATCCAAATCCAATTCCACCTTTAGATCTCATAGCACCGCCATAAGCTTCAAAATTTTCTGATCTAAATCCAATCAAAGCATCTAATTTGTTTAATTTATCTTTTTCGATTTCATCAGTTTTCTCGTCATTTGCGTTGCCAAGATTAGAAACCCCAACATAATAAAATTTATGATTATTTGGTCTGAATCTAATACCAAAATCACTGCGGAATCTATCAGCTCTTGGATCAAATCTTCCCATATACTCCCAATCGATTTCAAGCTTGCTTGTTTTTCCCATAACAGTTTGAACTTGTTCAACAGTTGTTTTAATCTCAGTAACAGTTTGCTTCAATTCTTTAGCCATTTCTTCATCATTTATTAAAGTAGCAAGAGTTCCTTTTCCTTCGCTTATTTTTGTTACAAGTTCATCAACTTTCATAGAAACTTTCTTTAATTCTAATACTATTGCTCTGATATCATCTTTGTTTTCTCTGGTAACTTCAGATAAATCTGATGAAAAATTCTTAAAATTATCAATAACAGCTTCTATGGATTTTTCTTTATTAGCAATTGTTTGACTAACTTTTTTTAAATTAGCAACAGTATCTGATAAATTTTTAAAAAATTCTTCATTTATTCCATTAGAAATATTATTTAAAACTGTACCGACTTGTTTTGCTACCGAAGAAACCATCTCTTCAAGAGAAGTGGTTTCTAAAGCAATTACATTATCGCCATTAACCAGTAATCTGTTTGTTGAACTACCAGGTTTAATATCTATATATTTTGTTCCAATAATTCCCATTGATACTATTTGTATCTGTGCATCTGAATACAACTTTATATCGTTATTAATCACAAGAATTATTTTTGCTTTACCATTTTCTAAAATAATATCTTTTACATTACCAACATCTACCCCTGAAATTTTTACCTTTGCTTTTTTAGGAAGGCCGGAAGCGTTAGAAAAATAAGCATTTATCTTATACTTAGAAGTCAAACTAAAATTCCCAAGTAATGTTATAGTAGCAAGGATTGATAAAATTCCTAAAACTACAAAAAAACCAAGCTTTAATTCATTAGACACGAAAATTCTCCATAATTACATAGTAAAGGTAGTTTCAACAGGGATTGGTCCTTCTCTTAATCCCTCAACAAATTGCTTTACATATGTATTTTTTGTTTGTTTTACTTCGTTTGCGGTACCATCGAAAATAACTTTTCCTTCATATAACATGACAATTCTATCAGCTATTTTATAAGCAGATTGCATATCATGTGTAACAACTATTGATGTGATAGCTAATTCTTTTTTTAAATATGTAATTAACGAACCTATAACATCAGACATTATTGGATCAAGTCCTGTCGTTGGTTCATCATAACACACGTATTTTGGTTTATAAGCAATAGCCCTTGCAAGTCCAACTCTTTTTTTCATACCGCCACTAAGTGCAGAAGGTTTTAAATGTTCTATATCGCTAAGTCCAACCATATTTAAGCATTGAGAAACTCTTGTTTTAGTTTCTTCTTTAGTTAAGTTTGTAAGATTTTTTATTCCAAAAGCTATA
>Ga0172381_10005379_pt1 | contig 13005 bp, 14 predicted proteins | sample Leawel6488metaG_FD_119754 | JGI IMG/M metagenome (GOLD analysis project Ga0172381, IMG submission 119754) | Leachate microbial communities from a municipal landfill in Southern Ontario, Canada - Leachate well 64-88 metaG | ecosystem: Engineered > Solid waste > Landfill > Unclassified | place...
GATAGCAATATCTTGTGATAGATTAGAAAAATATTTATTAAAATTAAATGTCATTTTTTAGAAAATCTATTAAGTCTTTAATCTTCACTAATTCTGCTTTTTCTTCACTCCTCTTTTTGACTTCAACACTCTCTTCTTTTAGAGTCTTTTGGCTAATAACCACGCGCATTGGGATACCAATTAAATCGCAGTCATTAAGCTTTTCTCCCGCTGTCTTTTCGTCTCTGTTGTCATATAATACTTCAAGATTTGAATTTTGTAAAATAGAGTAAATTTCCTCAGCTTTTTGCTTTACCTCTTCGTTTCCCATATCAAGAGAAACTAAATGAATAGCAAAAGGAGCGACACTCTTAGGCCAGATAATTCCCTTTTCATCATTAAAGACTTCAACGATTGTTCCCATCAATCTACTGATTCCAATACCATAGCAACCCATGATTAAATTCTTTCCATTCTCACCTTTCAAATCAAAAACTTCAGAATACTTAGTTCCTAGTTTGAAAATGTTTCCCACTTCAATTGACTTGTCTTCAACAAAATCTTTTCCGCCACAAGGACATTCTTTATTAAAAATTTCTTTGTTAATTGCATTGCCGCATTTCTTGCAGATATAAATTATATCCTCTCCAGCTGAAGTAATGGTCTGGAACTCATGAGAAAATCCATCAGTAAAGGCTCCGCCTCCCGCCAAAGTTAAATATGTCTGATCTTTCAATCCGCATCGGCTATAAATACGTAAATAGGCTTGTTTAACTTTTTCATAATACTCATCTAGACTCTCTTGACTATCATGGAAAGAATATAAGTCTTTCATTAAGAACTCTCGGCCACGCAAAATGCCTGACTTAGCTCTCGGTTCATTTCTAAATTTAGATTGAATTTGATAAACAGCTTTAGGTAAATCACGAGAAGACAAAATATGCTTCTTCATTAAAGGAGTAACGACTTCTTCATGAGTCCAACCTAAACCAAAATTCTCATCATGAATTTTATACATTTCTTCCACATTCCATCTTCCTGTTTTCTCCCAATTTTCCTTAGGAAGAAGAGATGGCATAAATACTTCTTGTGCACCAATATTATTTATTTCTTCTCTAACAATATTTTCTACCTTATTTAAAACTTTCAAACCTAAAGGAAGAAAGGTATAAATACCACTCGCCAATTTATCGACAAATCCACCCCTGGTTAAAAGCTTGGCATTCAAGCTAACTTCATCCTTTGGATTTTCTTTAACTGTCTTTGTTAATAAGTCAGTCTGTTTCATATTATTTAAATATTATATCTTTAAATTGAATAAAATCTTTTAAAATTATAGCTAAGGCCAAAAGAATTAAAAATATTGCGCCAAAGCTTTCAATTTTAATTTGTAAATCTTTACTAAATACTTTTTTGTTTGCTGACTGTAATCCAACATATATTAATTTCGCTCCATCCATGGCTGGAATTGGTAATAGATTACTGACTCCCAAAGCAATAGAAAGAATCGCAATTAAATTAATCACATCGTAGAATCCCTTTTGGATTATAATCTTAGTGATGGCGAATATTCCCACTGGACCAGTCATTGAATAAGCAACTGTTTCCATTGATTTATTTGCTATCGCATAAGAGAAAATATAACCCATTGCTCTGATTGAATAATCAGTAATATTGTAAGCGTGCAAGAATCCAACTAAAGCTTTTTCAGGGAGACTAGAATAAGTTAAAACAGCCATATCCCTTAATCCTACCCCCAAGGGGCCTTGATTAGCTGTAGTTTCAACTCGAGGAGTAATCTGTATTTCTCGGCCATCTTTTAATCCTAAAGTAACTTCCTTGCCTTTATTCTCGGCAATTACACTGCTAAATTCGTCTGATCCATTCACTGCTCCTCCGTTTACAGAAAGAACAACATCATATGGTTTTAATCCTGATAAAGAAGCGGGAGAATTATCTTCAACCTGAGCAATCAAAACTTGATTGACTTGATTACCAAAAGGAAAATGATAATCAGAATAAATTAAAGCTTGTTCTGATTTAAATCCAGAAAAACCAATTAAGCCATAAAAAACAATGGCAGCAAAAAGTAAGTTCATAATAACTCCACCTCCGCAAATCCATAATTTCTTCCAAGCATTCTTTGAATCATAACCGCGTGAATTCTTTTCTTTGTCTTCATCCATTTCATCCATACCAAAAATCTTAGTCATCCCTCCAAAAGGAATCGCTCCAAAGAAATATTCTGTTTCACCAATTTTCTTTTTCCATAGTTTAGGAGGAAAACCAACTCCAAATTCTTCAACCTTAACCCCTGAAGTTTTGGCCGCAATAAAATGGCCAAACTCGTGGACTAAAACAACAATCCCTAAAACTATTAAAAATACTAGTATATCTATAATAAACATATTATCCTTCTATTTCAGCTTTCTTACGGTCAATTAAATCATCAACCTTCTTATTATACTTATCAACTAATTCCTGTAGCTTGTCTTTTGCTTTGTATTTGTCATCTTCCCTAATCAATCCTTCTCTAGTCTTGTCCTGAATGTCAGTCCAAGCCTCATCTCTATTTTTTCTAATTGTTTTTTTGGCATCATCATTAATCTGAGAAAGAGCTTTTGATAATTCTTTTCTTAACTCTTCTGACATTTGAGGCATATTGATATTAATTGAATCGCCAGAAACTACTGGTGACAATCCGGCCCCTTCTCTTATTATCGCCTTTTCAATCGCCTCCACATATGATGCATCCCAAGGTTGGATAGAAAGAACTCTAGCACTAGGAACGGAAATAGCTGCTAATTGTTTAATTGGCATCATTTGTCCAAAAACATCAGCCTGAATATTTTCAATTAAAGCAGGGGTAGCTCTTCCAGTTCTAAAACTAGATATCTTCTTGGTAACAAAATCTACTACCTTATCCATCTCTGGTTCTTTTTCTTTTATAATTTGTTCGTACATATGTTTTAAAAATTATTATAATGTTATTAATAAATTTTCTAAAGCTAATTTCTTATTCACATTCGTATTCTCGATAAGATACTTGGCTTTTTCTAATTCATCCATTACTTCTTTTGTTTTCCTAAGGGAGTAATTTTCTAAACTTCCCTTACTGCCATATACTTTTAATAATATCTCCCGCCTCATGAATCTCTCCCATATATCTAATACACTTACAATCTCATCTTGATTCTCCTTGAATTCCTTAGCAAAGTCAAATCTTTTATACATCTCCGAATGAGCTAAGGAAACAATATCTTTAACTGCCTTATTGAAGAACTTCAGCTTTTCCTCATCGTTATAGAACTCAATTGCTTTTCCAATCTGCCCTGAAGAGATTAAAGCAATTTCTTTAGCCTTTTCCATATTAGAGCCTAAAGAAACTAAATAATCTTCTATTTCTTTTCTTGAAACTACTGAGAACTTTATCTCCTCCAATCTTGACCTAATTGTCGGTAAGAGCATCTGGGGATAAGAAGTGATAACAATCAACAGTGTATCTCCTTTCGGCTCCTCCAGAGTCTTTAAGAGGGCGTTCTGGGCATCTTTGCGCAATAGATGAGCATCATTGATAATCCCCACTTTAATTGAATTGTTATATGATTTTAAAGAGAGCCTACTCTGCAAATCCCTCACCTCTTCAATTTCAATGTTTCTGTCTTTTGGTTCGATAATTGATAAGTCAGGAAAATTAGATGAGTCAATTGTTCGGCAAGAATAGCATTCATTACAACATCCCTTCTTCTGCTCACAAAAAATACTTTTGATAAACTCTAGGGCGACTTGCTTCTTTCCAATCTTTTCTACTCCTGAAAACAAAATAGCGTGGGGGATATTTTTGCTTTTAGCAATTTTCTCCAAGACTTCTCTTTGTTTCTTATGTCCAATTATCATTTTAATCTTTTACCCTTTTAATATCAGCTCCTAATTTCTGAAGCCTTTCTTCTATTTTTTCATAACCTCGATCAACTTGATAAATATTCCTAATTATTGTCTTTCCTTCAGCCATCAATCCCGCAGTAATTAATGATGCTCCACCTCTTAAATCGAATGAACCCATATCTGCTCCGTACAACTTAGTTATTCCATTGATTGCCGCTCGGTGTGGATCAGAGAAGAAAATATCAGCTCCCATCTTAGTCAATCCTTCCATATACTTTAATCTTCCTTCGTACAGCGGGTCATGAATTAAAGTCACTCCTTTGGTCTGTGTTGCCAATACTCCTAAAACTGATAATAAATCTGAAGGAAACCCAGGAAAAGGTAAGCTTTGCATCTTTCTAATCTTAATATCTTTCGAAGGAAAAACCTTGACATCAACTAATCTTTTTCCTCTTTTAATGATTTCGAACTTAGCACCGCAATCTTCTAGTTTCTTTAAAACAAATTCCAAGAAAGCATATTCAACGTTCTTAACTGTAATATTTCCCTTGATTGCTAAAGCCATAATGATAAAGGTACCGGCTTCAATTGGGTCATACATTAAGAATTGCTTGAATCCTTTTAATTTCTTCTGTCCATGGATTGTTAAGGTGTGTTGTCCGACTCCCGAAATCTTTACGCCCATCTTTTTCAAAACCTGGCATAGTTCTTGGTTTTGATAATCACCATCTGCAACTTTCATGATCACTTCTTCATTTAATAAGCTAGAAAAAAGTAAAACATTAGCCGTAGCAGTAACTGAAAGCTCATCCATGATAATCATATTGTCTTTCAATTTTTGAGGAGCAATCATCACAAACCTCCCTCTCTTTTCTTTAATGTCTATTCCCATTTGTGAAAAAGCATCTAAGTGAGTATCAATTGGTCTGACTCCGATCACGCAACCACCGGGTTGAGGCAAGCTGACTTTTCCAAATCTTGATAGGATGGCACCAAATAAAAGAACAGAACCACGGAATTTCAAAACTAAATCGGAATTGATTTTCGTAGGATCCATATTCTTAGCATTGACTCTGATTTTCCTTTTTCCTAACCATTCAACCTTAACTTTCATGCTTTCAAATATTTCCAACATTCGGAAAATATCTTCTACCAAAGGAATATTATCAATCACACAATCTTCGCTCGTTAATAATGTTGCAATTAAAACAGGAAAGGCTGCGTTTTTTGAGCCCCTCGCTTCTATTTCTCCTGATAATTTTCTGCCACCTTGTATAACAAATTTTTCTTCTGCCATATTATTTTTTAGCCATTATGCTTTTCTTGTATAAATCAAGATTGTCTAAAACTGCACCGGTTCCCTTAGCCACACAACTTAAGGGGTCATCGGCAACGAAACAAGGAACTCCGGTTGTTTTAGATAGTAATGCGGCAATATTTCTCAAACAAGCTCCTCCTCCCGCTACCACCATTCCCTTGTCCATAATATCAGCTGATAATTCTGGTGGAGTTTCTCTTAAAACATTTTTAACGCACTGAACTATTTCCTCTAAAGGTTCCTTGATCGCTTCACAAACTTCATTAGAAGAAATTCTAATATTCTTCGGTAATCCAGCAATCAAATCTCTACCTCTAATTTCAAGGTATTTAGGTTCCTTTTCTGGCAAAGCTGTTCCAATCTTCATTTTAATATCTTCAGCAGTCTGCTCTCCAATAGCCAAATTATGTTTATTTTTAATAAATTCAGAAATAGCTACATCTAGTTTATCTCCCGCTACTCTTAAAGAATGAGAACAAACAATTCCACCTAGAGAGATAACCGCTACTTCAGCAGTTCCTCCGCCAATATCAATAATTAAATGACCTGAAGAAGAGTTAATGGGAATGCCAGCACCAATAGCAGAAAGAATTGGTTCTTTAGCGACGAACACTTCTTTCGCTCCAGCTAAAATTCCTGCTTCAATCACTGCTCTTTTTTCTGTTGAAGTAATTCCGGCGGGAACTCCAATTAATAATTCTGGTTTAATAAATTTAAAAAATCCTGTATTAACTTTAGAAATGAAATTCTTAATCATGGCTTGGGTAATTCGGTAATCAGCAATTACTCCATCACGAAGAGGTCTAAAAACCTGAATTTCGTCAGGAGTCCTACCAATCATTTCCTTAGCATCCCTACCAACAGCTAAAATCCTGTTCTCCGTCATGGAAACAGCTACTACTGAAGGCTCATTCAAAACAACCCCTTTATTGGGGATAAATACTAGAGAATTTTTAGTTCCTAAGTCTATTCCTATTTTCATATTGAACCCATTCTAACATACCGAAACAGCAATTGGCAAGTGAGCCTTTTTGATGTATATATTAAATATATGACAAAAAGAACAAGGACTACCCTCTTCGTATTAATGGTTTTGGTTTTCGCCTTAATCGCCCCAGTAATTATCATGTATTCGCAAGGATACCGTTTTGACGTTAAGAAGATGAAATTCTTAGAAACTGGCGGAATATATGTAAAAACAATACCCGGAGATGCAACCATCATTATTGATGACGACTTACCCAATAGGACTTCTGGATTCTCTAGAGATCTTTTAATCCAAAACTTACTACCAGAAAACCATACAATAAAAATAGAAAAAGATGGTTATCACTCTTGGACAAAAACTTTAGAAATTGATGAAAAAAAAGTAACTGAAGCTAAATATGTCATCCTTTTCCCTAACGACATTCCTTTTGCCTCAATTGATAATGATGTTAAAAACTTCTACCCCTATCCTGACAACAACAGGATTCTTTTATTAACCATCTCTAACGAATTATTATCATACGATTCAGAAAAGAAAGAAACAACTAGAATACTTTCTAAAACTCAAACTCCGTACAATATTTCCGATATCTTTTTTTCAGGAACTGGCAAGAGAGCTTTAATCAAAACCTCAACTGGCCTTCATTATTCATTAAACTTAGAAAGCTCAACTATTTCTTTAATTAAATCAATGAGCAGCAATACTCAAAAAGTTGTTTTTGATTCTAGTAATGAAGGGAGCTTCTTCTATCAAGTCAACGGCTTAGTTTACAGGGTAAACGATGACAAACAAACTAGCCCTAGATTGTTTAAAAAAGAAAAAATTGAAGCCTTTGCTGTTAATGGTACTAATATTTATTACCTTGAAAAAGGCTTATTATCTCGAGACAATCTCATCATTAATACCAATGAGGTTCTTTCTGACAAAGCCATGGAAACAGCTAACAACAAGTACGAATTAACGATAATGGAAAACGAAATCTTTTTAATTGAAAATAAAAGGACTGTTTATTTATTCAATAAAGAAACAAAAGTCTTCGACAAAAAGATTGAAGCTAAGGGAGAAATTAAATATACTCCTTTCTATGAAAGAGTTCTCTTTGCCGCTGACAATGAACTTTGGTTATTATTATTAAAAGACGCTGAAACCCCTTTCTTTGCCAAAGCCTATTCAACTATCTTTATTTCTAGATTCTCACAAAACATTGGCGATATTAAATGGTTAAACGGAGACTACTTTATCTATACTCTTGGCACTAAAGTTAATATCAGTGAAATAGATAATCGTGATTATATTAATTCATTTGAACTTCCCCAATCAGAAACATCGAAAATATTCTTTAATGGAAATACTAAAAAACTCTTCCTATTAAATAAAGAAGAGCTATTAGTCTCGGAAGAAAAAATAATGCAATAATTCCTTTTTAAAACTCGCTCATGTGAGTTTAAAAAAAGAAGGAAGAAAATTAAGTAATCTCTTTAACGCTGATGAGGTGCCAATAATCGTAATGGTATTTTTTCGCAGCCCACTCATAGGTATGATTGACTGTGAGATTTCGACCATGATTCTGGTCAGCGATAAGAATAGTCCGACTATTGAACCCTGGCGGATGACCAGCATAAAAGTTTACAAATTCGCCATTAACTTTTACCGTATATCCGTTTCCTGATTCAAAGTTGTCTCCCCTAAGAATAATAACGTATGAATCAAAATCCTCAATACTTTCAACGGTTCCAGAGAAAACTAATTCATCAGTAACTGGCCCCACCATATTCTCAGCATAAAACCTGTTGTTAAGTTCTGTGCAACCAGCCAGCATAACTGCGATAATGATAATCGCAACCATTATAAAATACTTTTGGGTAATGATTAATCACTTCCTAAGAGGTTTTTACCTCTGCAAACAACAAACCTATAGATTTTCTGTTTGCAAAGGTAAATTAATTATTTCCTTCCTATATTTTAAAGGACTGTTTACGCTGTTAATATGCAACATAAATTATCTTTTGTCAATAAATTGCCCTACTTAAATTTAAAGCTCTTTAACATCTCGTCTTCATAATATTGATAAGTAGAAGGTTCTTCGGGATTAGTCTGGAAAGTAGATTCTTGTCCAAGAGCAACTGACATCATTTTTTTCTTCTCTGAAGAATATATTATTCTGTATGCAAAATTAGTAAAACAAGATTCATTCATTATGCTCTGTCCATTCTCAGTTAAGTCTCTTCCCTTAATGATAATTCGGTAGCTTCCATCTGTTTGTAAGTCTTTATAAAAGATGGTGCATGTTGAACCAAAATTATCTTTAATAAAGGAAATAATATCGTTATCATCTTCAATATTATTTACTATGATCTTCCATCCTAGAAAAGGTTTTCTGGCTTTAACCTCTTTTTCTTCTTTGTTAAATAATTCCAATGACTGTATTGTCTTTTTGCATTCGCTCTCATTATCAGAACCGTAATTATCAGCTTCATAATAATATTCCTCAGCTATATATACTGCATTATTAATATTATCTTCAAATACTTTTACTGGAACAAATATTGTTTTTCTAGGATGACATCTATAAGCTCCATATGATTCAGGAGGAATCTTAATCGAAAAGCCTAATGCTTCATTAGAATATTCTGTCCAATTTGATATATCTACTGGCTTTTTAATATTAACAACAGCACCTTCATTATTAACTTTAGACTCTGGTTCTTCTTTAATTAATAAAGAAAGCAGATATGGGATAATGAGAATACAGGCAATAATAATTAAAAACTTAATCCAATTTTTCATTGTAATACTTATTAATAATCTTTGTTTATATTATATCATAAATTAAAAAACATCATATGAAAATGAAGCAAACAAAAAAACCAGGGTCTCCCCTGGCTTGTTTATTACTTACTTAGCAAAGCTATTAAAATATTAATTAAAACTTTAATAAGCTCATCTCTGTTCATTTGATTCAATGGCTTATCAAGAGTAATTCCCAAACTATTTATTGTTGGACTAGTTACTGTTGTTTCGGTAGCACACTTTCCATTAGTATAGTTAGTTATGCCATACTTTTTAGCATAACAAGCATTAGAATAGGTCTTATTATCATTTCCGCAGATAGGAGCATAAACATCATTGCATGCAATTACGGTGTTTGGATTCTGAGATGAATCTGAAGCATTATTAATTTCGGCAATTATCTCATTGCTATATTTTGTACAAACTTCATTCTCATAAATACAGACACGAGCAAAGTATTTTCCATTAGCTAAACCAGTAATCATATCGCTGGTTTCCCCTAAAGTAAGATAGTGATAACTGTCAGTTGATCTATTAGGATAGACTGGGTTCTGACTCTTTCCCCAAACAACTTTAAAGGCTGTGGCTGATGAGTTTACTAGTGTCCATGAGAGTTTTATCGTTGTATTATCTACTGCTCCGGTAAGCTTAATTTGAGAGCTATCAGTAACAGTACTAGTAGCCGCTGTTTTAGTTATTGTTACTACCTTTTCTGAACAATATCTAGAGGGAGAGGCAATCTGATAAATCCTGTAATAGCTTGTTCCAGTAGGAACACTCTTGTCTGTATATGAAAGAACATTTACATCTGAAGAATAATAGATATATCCATTATCAGGATAAACAGGAGAAGTTACGGTTGATGATCTTACCAATTTATAATAAGTAAAATTATTACTTTTATTATACTTACTCCAAGTAGCTTCAACATTACCACTGCTATTCAAAACTGCATTGAATTCTATTGCACTATCATATGTTACTGTATTCCAAGCAGAAGAAGTACCAGTTGATTCAGTTGCACTAACTACACCAGCAAAAGAAAACAAAATACAAGAAATAATTAAAAAATAATATTTAATGTTTTTCATGCTTTATTTTTTATTAATTATATATTTATTATGCCCCATCACTCTTTAACAATGCAAATTAAATTTTTAAAAATTAATCGAAAATTTCCGCGGCTTTTAAGACTCTGCCCATAGATTCTATTTCTCCAGTAACTGCAGCACTCGGTATGCCTAGATAGCAATTATTTTTTAATAATATTGCTGCTCCACCAGAATTACCATGATCAATTTTTGCATCAGTGATATAATAGTCACCATCAATTCCAGATATTATTCCTTGAGTCGCAGTAATATCTGTCTGAGAGCCAATGCTAGGATAACCAATAACAACAAGGGGCGAGCCAATGGCATCATTAGAAGAAAGGTCAGAGCATGAATCTATAGGTAGAGCATTATTATTAATATAATTATCTGGATTTTTTATTTTAAAATATGCCCAGTCGTCTCCATCAGCAGCATAAAAAATAACACCATCTTCATTATAAATATAAGTAACTTCAGGATCATCAGGAAATAAAATTCCGCATACCGTTGGACTATATCCTTCACCATCATCAATAACATGATTATTTGTTAAAACTATTATTCCTTCAATAGCATCGTTTCCCAACAATCCAGAACCCTGAGATTCTAAATAGGTTGTACCATCATCGTATTCCCATCTACAATAAATATAAGCTATTCTCGGTCTCCACTCAGACACAATTAAGGACAAACTTTTACTTTGAATATTTTCATTTTGTTGCAATAATTCATTATTTTTAATTGAAGAATTTTTTTCATCCTCAGGATAACTTGAAAAAATCATTACAATAACTACTACAATTAAGATAAAAAGAATTATACGATTATCTTTTAACCATTCTGTTATTTCTTTTATTATAAAGAAATTTTTAATTTTAACTTCTTCTCCACAATTTTTACAAAAAGTATCAATTGTTTTAATTTCTTTTCCACAATTTTTACAAAACATAAATTTAGTAATATTTTTTAAGATTTATTGACATTAAATATCTAATAATATTATTGATAATAAAAATAAAAGTAGCAAAAAAAGAAATTATTCCCCACCATCCTAAAAAAACATTAGTTAATGTATAATGTAAAAAGTATTTATTAATACAATTCTTACACATTCTTCCTTTGGCACAAAACTCTCTTCTCGCTAAAATCATTCCTATGTTTGCATAATACTCAGAATATTTAGTTGGAGCGTTTGCTCCACAAAATTGACAATAATCAATAACTCCTTCATCAATTTTTATTTCTGTTTTTGGTAAATCTATTCCACAGAATTGACAAAACTTACTATCGCTTGGAATATTTTTACCACATTTTATACAATGCATTTTATTTTTTGATTATTTTTTTATTGATACTTCTTTTTTTATTTATCTTAACTGATGGAATATTAGATCCACATTTAGAACAAAATTTTGAATTATTATCTATCTTCTCTCCGCATTTAAGACAAAACAAGCTACTACTCTCAATTAAAGTTTCTTTTCTCTTATCATCATCTATAACAATTGTTTTTGATATTTTATCGTGCCAACCTATAGGATTTTTTCCAATAAAAGAAAAAGCTTCAAATGGTATAAATCTCGAAATTGTTCTTATTAAAATATGAGAAAAATCTGGTTTAGAGCCATCCCTTACAACAACCACACTTTTTGTTATCCATTTTCCAGGTGTTTTTTGCCATTTAAATTCAAAAAATAAATAATATATAAAAACAATTAAATAACCCAAAAAAGTTTCATCTTGTTCAGAAATTAAATCGCCTAAACCAATTATCGATAAACAAAAACCAAATAATATGGCAAAAATATAAAATCCGACTATATCAAGTAGAAAATTTACCAATCTTTTTTCTGATTTAACAGGTATTAAATTAATATCTTCTTCATTTTTTACAATTTGATTGTTCATATTTTTATTTTTAAAAACACCTCAAAAAGAGGTGCTATTAATAACTATTAAATTGATTATTATTTTTCTCATAATTTATAAAAAAGACATCCCAAAAAGGATGTCTTCCGTATTAACGTTTTGACCATTGTGGAGCTCTTCTCGCTCTCTTCAAACCGAACTTCTTTCTTTCTTTCATTCTTGGATCTCTAGTTAAGTATCCAGCTTTTCTCAATCTCTTTCTGTAATCAGCATTAAAGATTACCAATGCTCTAGCAATTCCGTGTCTTACCGCCTCAGCTTGAGCACTAATACCTCCTCCACTAACTTTGGCTGTAACTCTAAATCTCTCTAATGACTTCATCTTATCTAATGAAGCTAAAGCATTTGATTGTAAGTCTTTGGTTGGGAAATACTTAGTAAAGTCCATTCCATTAACTTCCATTCCTTTGTCTCCCTTAGTGTATAGTCTTACCCTAGCATTAGCAGTCTTTCTTCTTCCAGTCGCTTCAAAGTATTTATCTCCTAAATCTTTAAAATCATCTTCATTAACAACAAAGTCATCATCATCCATTGCAATTGTAGGCAAACCAAAATCAATGTTTTCAAGTTTTGTTTCAGCCTTGACTTCTTTAACTTCTTCAGTAACCTCAGTCTTCTTCTTGGTTTCTTTTTTAACAGCAGGAGTTTTCTTTACCTTTTTCTCTTCTGTTTTTTTTGTTGTTTTTTTCTCAGCCATATAATTATTCAAACCTTAATCTCTTTAAATGCTTTGCTCTTAATCTATTCTTAGGTAACATTCCATTAACAGCAAATTTAATTAGCTGTCCAGGATTCTTTTTGAAGATTACATTCATTGGAGTGTGCTTGTCGTTTCCTAAGTATCCAGTGTGTTTAAAATAAGTCTCGTCTTCCATCTTGTGTCCAGTAACTTTAATCTTGTCAGCATTAGTAACGATAACTGTATTGTTGGGCTCTTTGTTAGGAGCGTAATCAACATTGGTCTTTCCTTGTAAGATAGCACAAAGTTCAACTGCAAGTCTTCCTAAAACTTTGCCGGTCGC
>Ga0172381_10005380_pt1 | contig 13005 bp, 12 predicted proteins | sample Leawel6488metaG_FD_119754 | JGI IMG/M metagenome (GOLD analysis project Ga0172381, IMG submission 119754) | Leachate microbial communities from a municipal landfill in Southern Ontario, Canada - Leachate well 64-88 metaG | ecosystem: Engineered > Solid waste > Landfill > Unclassified | place...
AACCAAATTTGCTTTTGTTTGATAAGTATCTACTATATTATTTCCATCTCCATCAGCAGTTGCTTTTCCTACTGGAGTAGTACCATCAATAAAATTTTCAATATCACTTGTATTAGTTGCAATGTTTATAGTGTTTGTTTCAATATTGTCACTATTTGTGCTTATTAAAGTTCGTATATCTACGTGAGCAGTTTCACTTGTATTATGTTCTTCAATACTATCATCTAAATATTGCTCATTTATAACTGATGAACCATTTATAAATACACCATCAGAATTAATATGCAATATTGTTGTATTTATTCCATCGGTATTAATAAATTTTAATCCTGTTGCATCGTTTAATATTGTTTGTTCATTATCTCCATCAACATAAGAAATATTAACCTTATTATCTAATTCTCCTAAAACTTGTGATAATGCTTCTAAAATTTCTTGATATACATCTTCTGTTGGCTCTGCTGGTAATATTATATCAACTCCCCTTTGAATTTCAATTTTTGAACTTCCACTTGCTATTATTTGTGTATCATTATAAAAAGCAAATTGAAAAGTAGCAGTTCCATAATATTGACTTACTGCTGTTTCTATATCTATATACCACATATTTAATGTATCGCTAATTGGTATTGAACGAGTTGCCAAAAACGATTCACTAGTTGCCTTTGCTGTTTTAATATTACAATTAACAACTAAACTCGCACTCAATGGTGCAATTATATAAACCTTATTTGCTAAATTACTTCCTTGATATACATTGTCTAATGTTCTATTTAATATATTTCCATTTGCATCGCATACAATTATCATTTTTATCTCCTATTATTATTTTAATATATAAATTTTATTTGTCAAGTAAATGCCTAAACCTTAATGTTGGAATATTTATAGTGTCGCCAATATTTATGTTTATATTTACTGCAAATATCAATTCATTAAAAGGCTCTTCATTATTATTTAATGTTTTATCTATTGCAACAATACTTTTACCAATAGTTGTTGATATTGGATTATTAAATGTTATATTTTTATTTATTGCATCTACTGTTAATTCAACATTTAATATTTCTTGTATATCATCTTCACTTATAATTTGTTCCAATTCCGCTACTTGCCTATTTAATACTACAAAATCAACTCTTTGTGCGTTTTCAAAATCAGTTTTTCTAATAAGTAGTTTTTTTGCTAATCCACTACCAACAACAACATTACTCTCAGTTGTTGCACAATGTATTTGATAACCAAATCTTATTGCTTCTCTATTATCTTTTTTAAGTATTATATCAGCAGTGCCTGTATCAAATAATGGATTATCAGCCAAATCTTCATCTAATATATAAGGCAATTTAGCACCTAATATTACATTATCGGCATAATTGTCTGGAATACTTACAATAGGCACACAAAACCCTTTTATTGCCAAATATTCTACTTTTCCATATATATCGCCATATTGAACTTCGTTTTGAATACCTTTAAATTCAGTTGAAAACTCATTAACAATATTTCCAGCACCAAAGTTATTATTAAAATTAATTTGATATAAAATTGAATTTCCGTATGTACTTGAAATTGTAGGCAATACAACTTGTGTTATTTCTAAACTTTCAGTATCTTTTGTTTTACATACCATACAACTAACATTATTATTTGCAATATAATTAACTTCGAGTTCTGGCGGTGTAAATGATTGTTTAAAAATATTTAAAAATTCTTCTGTTACAATGCTTGTTTTTTCGCCATATTCATCTCCAATAACCAAACAATCTTCTCTTATTGCAAATCGTTCTTGTACTTGTGTACTACTAATTTCAGATTGTCTAATATTAGTATCAATTCCAATATATTCATTTAATCTATTAAAGTTTTTAGATAACCCCAATTCTACCTTGTAATAATTCTTTAATTTTTCTATCTTTACAACAGTTATAAAATAATCTTCTTCTTCGTTTATTTTAAGCCCAACTTCTGGTATATCTTCCCAATTTTTTATTTTATATGTAATTACTTTTTCAATGTTTCCTAATCTAGCAACTGTGCCTTTTAGATTTTCTCCATAATAATCATTATCAATTTTATTTGATGTTTGATTATAAATTAAAGTACTTTTATTTGTTGTGTCATTTAGTTTTGTTTTTATTTGTTTGATTCTGCTTGTAACAACAGGAACATATTTAATTCTGTATTGCATTTTGGCAGAAGGAATTGCACTAAAATTATTATAACTTGTTCCCAATATAGTATTTATAATATTTAAAATAGCAGGAATTTTGAATATGTCAGGTGTTGCACTTTCATTTGTAAAGTTTAATCCATAAACATTTTTTTCGCCTTGCTTATAATATAAAGCAAATGATTTTGCTCCTGGAAATTCATTTGTATAACTACTTAATGTTGAATATTCAGTACTAGTATAAACATAATTGCTTATATCTCCAACCAAAGTTTCATCAGGCAAAAATCCTATTTCTAATTCCTTTAATGCTTCAATAGGAAATAATGTTTCAATAAACCCTGTTGAATCAGTTATTTCAACTTGCCCTGTTTCAACTCTTGGTGTCTTAAAACCATCGTTAAATGGTTCATTTATTGTGCCTTGAAACAAACTATCATTATTAACTAAATTCTCAACTGTGCTATCAATAGAAGAACAAAATTGCTCTATATCATAAGTACTTGTATATGATATATATTTTCGTGGCAATGTCGCATAATTTGTTGTTGATAAATCCAAAAATGATATTTCATAATTGTTTATTTTTGGTATTGCTTGTTGTGATTTTGCAACATTAAACAACATTTCTCTAAATGTGTTTTTTGTAAATGAAAATTCAGGTGCTAAAATGTTTGAATAATATGCTGATTGTTCTGCATTAAATGAAAATTTAGGAGTTTCCCCAATTCTTTGTGTTTCCAAAATCGCACAACATCTATTTATAACATCAGTAATTGAATAATCACTTGGTGGATTTGTCGGAGAAATTACATAAAATGAATATGATGAACCTAATTCATATCCTGCAGTTTCTATTTTATATTCTATTCTATAAAATCCAGAACTAATATTATTTTGTGTTAATGTAAGTGGTGGCGGTATTGCTCCAGAAACAATTTGAGTTATACTATCAATTAAAACATTATTTTTATATAATAAAACAGAATAAAGAATTTGCCCAGGCAAAAGTGGCGATATCATAATATCTAGTGTTGGAAAGGTTATATCAATTCCTGTTTCTATTGGAGACATAATAATGCCATTATCTAATCTAATAATATAACCATCATCACCTGATATTATTATTTTTTCGTATGAAATACGAGTTTTACTTTCCAAATAATTATGCCATAATAATTTTGTAAAAGTACAACTATCTAAAATATATTTTTCCGCTATTTTTGTTTCTTCAATCAAGGTTAAATCGTGTCTATATTTTTTATTTGCACCATATCTAGTCTGTGTTAGTTTATCATAAGCAATCAAATAATATTCATCATCTAATTGAACTCTTGTTGCTGGCTCAAAAGGAGTGTTCAAAGTAGTTCCACTTAAAGTGCAAACAACTAAATCCAAACTCTCATCAAATGTTTTTTGATATTTAATTGGTAAAATTAAATACCTACTATAACTCACTCCATTAATTTTAATCATTAAGTTCCCCTTCTGCTTTGATTAAATGCTGGTCCCATCCTGCTAACTAAATATTGTATTTGTCTATCTTCTATGCTTTTATTTATATTGCTTTGTGCCACATTTCCTAAATAGTTGATTCCATATTGTGAAATTGCAACTAATCCACCAATTACGGCACCTGGCACTCCACCCAATACTGCACCAGCACCAACATAACTTAACATATTATTCCCTAACGAAACACCTTCCATTAATGCGTTTGTTTGTTGTTGCAAAGCATAACTACCTGTTGTTAATTCTACATTGCTTGTAAATGTGTTAATTGCAGTACTTATAAACGGTTTTATAACTGAAGTTGAAACAAATGTACCAAGTCCCTTTTTTTTGCCACTATCAGTTTTTTTAGAAGTAGTAGGAATATTTGTATCGCCAGCAACACCAACATTATCTTGAATAGTGCCATAATCTCCATTTATATTTATATCTATTGTATAATTTGCCATTTTATCTCCTATCCTAATGGAATTAATGTTGCAGTTCCATAAACAACTACATTATGTCCTATTAAATTATCAGTATAAGTATGTGTAATAGAGCCTTCAGCCGATATTCTATTATTAGTATTATCTCCCCAAAAAACAACAATATAATCTTCGCTAGTATTTATTGCAGTAACTGAAACAACATTAATTTCTTCCCCTTCTATTTCTATTGTTTCAAAATATTCTTGTGTCCAGTCATCACTAAACTCAATAATATCATCATCGCCTTCAACAAAATTAACAACTATTCCAATATTTAAAATATCTTGTAAACTATCACTATTTTCTCCAAAAACAACAATATAATTGTCCCATCTATTTTTTGTATTTACTTCTAATAGCATTGCTTCATTTCCTCTGCCTACCATTAAATCATCATAAATCAAAATATAAGGTTCTTCATTTAGAAATGGCAATGTCAATCTAAAATTAATTCCATTTGTCAATTCGCTTGTATTAGTTGAATTTTTATCTTCTTTTGAATTTGTTTCGCTATTTCTAACTCGTGTTGTATTTGCATTTAACACTTCTAATAATTGCTTGTTTAAATAAAACTTTTTATCCTTACTTGAAACACCATTTACCACCGCCGATAATGTTATATATAATTCAATAGGCAAACATCTTGCTAATGGCCCTAAATTAATTACTTCTAAATTTTGTGGTAATCCAAAACTCATAGTCAAATTATATGCAACTGCATTTAAAGTATAAGTTTCAGATAATCCATTATATGCTGATATAATGCTATTTAGTATTTGTTTTATGTCTTGTTCTTGTTGTATATATCCACTTTTATTTTTATGTATCCCATTAATATATAATGTAAGTCTTGTATTTATGTTTAAAATTTTTGCTCCAATTCCATATAAATTACTAGGCAAAAAACTAACTACACCAGCAATTTTAGTATCATCTTCATTTGTTGTTATGTTTTGCTTTAAATCCCCAAAATCTGAATAAATAATAAATGTATATCCCAAAGTATTGCTATTTAACATATTTTGATATTTACTCGCTATATCACTTACTTCTATCATTTCAACTCCCCATTTAATTTTGAACTTATATGTGTCGCTATAAATTTAACTGCCTTTTGAAACCAATTTTCATTTGGATTTGTACCTTTATTCCAACTTTCATTTGTAAAAACCATATAAGGTGCTATGCTTTCATCTACATAAATCCTAAACCTTTTATCATCTATCCAAATCCCTTTTATAGCATTATATGCAAGATTTCCAGTATCTTTTGGAGTGAACGCTTGTCTTCTCAAAGCATTTATTGCATCTATAAACAAGATTTCAAATTCCGCTTTTGTCATAAACACTCCTATACTATTAATCTTAATGTCAATGTTGTTTCTATATCTCCGTTACTTTTAAACCTAAACAATGCTCGTTCGCCTTTTGTTTTTAAATCAGAATCAACAATTACTATATTAAATTTTTCTCCCCTAAATTCTACATAATCATCTACTTCAAATTTTAATGCACTTTTTGTCGCCAAAATCATATCGCCTTCAAACCCACCAATATTATTTACACTTATGCCTCTTTTAACTCCGCCATCTACCAAAATCTTACACCTAAAAAATCCATATTCACTACTATCACTAATTGATGTCCATTTTGCTAAATAAAAATAATCTTTTTTTAATGACATTAATCCTAACATATTAACTCCCTTTTACCAATCCGCTTCATCTTCTGGTATATCATAATATTCAGTATTAAGCAAATTTATTGTTCTTAATAATTGAACTACCTTTCTACTAATACTATCTTTTATTTTTTTATCTAAATCCAAAGAAACATCGCCTTGTACCATATAAAACAATAATTGGTATCCTAATGCCTTTTTAAATACATTATAAGTTGCTTGTTCGGTACATATCCTAAAAATTGCAGTAGTTTTATCGTATGCATTATTTTCTACATAATCATAAACCATATCACAGGCTTCTGCTATTGCTATTTCTGCTAGTTTGCCAGTGTTTGAACTAAATTCATCTATTAAATATGACTGAAAATTAGTATCAAGATTATTTAAAACATAATCCTTTGTTAAATAATATCTTTTTAAATCTTCATCATAAGTTGTGTCATTATCAATTATAATTGCCATTTTATCTCCTTCAATGTCTGTGGTACTGCCCCACAATTATTCTTTTAAACATTGTTATAAAGGGCGAATAATCGCCACTTTATTTAGTTAGTGCTGAAAAATTTAACTGTAATTGTTTTACTGTCTTTTCCAGTTTTAGTTAATGTGAACTCTTTTGGAGTGTATTTAACTATATCTGCTTTCAACCAGTAAATGAATTGTCCTGCTGTACCACCGTATGCTGCCGCTTCTGATACATCTGTACTTGTAAGGGCTGAACCATTATAAGACACAGTTGTAATATCATCTTCGCCAGTATCGATAAGTAATGCAAACCATTTACCTGAACCTTGCGCTTCGTTATAACTAGCAAATGTATTCATTGATGCTTCTGCACCAAATACATATACTTGATTGTTATTTATAAGCACATCAGATATTAATGCTTGATTTTCTTTTGTTTCAGTTGTTGTGTCAGTTCCTAAATAATCTTCATTTGCAGTTACATTATCTGCTGTTACAACTATTGGTGTAATGTCAAATGCTTCTGTTGTTTGATAATGCAAATAAATACCATTAAGTTTGTTTTCATAAACATCATTAATACCATAAACTCTATATTTAAGAATATCTTTGTCTGATGTTTGATTTGCACTTGCTGGTATAACTTCCCCAACTTTGTGTTTAAAGTATTGAATTACTGCTGGTTTATGAACAATCATAAAGTTAATTTTATAACCACTATTTTCATATCCACCCGCTAACAAATTACATACTGTGTAAAATCTTCCTGCTGGTACTGGAACAACTTGCATTCCATCATACATTTCGATTTTTCTATCAATATTTGTTGCCGAGTCAACCATAGCAAATCTTGTTGCTGCTGCTTGTTTCAAATATCCATAACACGCATAAGATATAAATAAATATCTATTTGTATCAGGAACTTCTTTATCGCCCATAGTTGCTTCCGCTACATCTATTGCCGCAATAATGTTATCCGCACTTAATGTTGCAGATACACCTACTCCTGCTGATGTAGCATATTTTGCAAATCTAGTAGCATCAATTTCAGGTATTGCAACTTCTCGTTCTTGCACTCCTGCAATTTTTGTAAATGAACCATAACTTTCTTGGCTATCCATAACATCTACTTCTAGTATTTGACCTCTATCATATTCTGGTGTTTTTGTTTCCCAACTTGACACTACTGACCCTCTTGCATAACCATTTGCTCTATCATAATCTGATAAACCACTAACAGTTATTTTGTTGATTTTAAATTCTTTGGCATCGTTTTGACTTGATGTTAATGGTGCACTGTCTAGAACAGATGTTAAACTTTCTCTTTTATACAATTCATCCAAAACATCAAGAAACATTGTTTTTTGTACTATTGAATTTGGCATTTTTTATCTCCTTTTTAATTACCATACATTTCTTGTAATAGTTTTTGTTTTATCGCTTTATCATCAGCATTGTTCCCAGAATTAACAGGTCTTGGCATATTAACAGGTTTTACAATATCTTTTGAAGCAGAAACTTCCTTTGAATATTTTGCATTTTTTTCATCCGCAATAAACTCTTGTAAAGCAGTTTCAAAATCAGTATCTTCATTAACATTTTTTAAAACCTTGTATTCTACATAATCCCTAAATTCTTCTGGTATCTTTGCTTTCATTAAAGCATTTTCTCTTTTGGACTTGTTAAACTCATTTGATAGTTCATTAAACTTGCTTAATAAATCTTCATCTTTATTAACTTCGCCCTTGTTAACTTTTTCCTTTTCCCTAGAAAGTCGCTTTTGAATTAAATCATCTACAAACTTTTGTTGCTCTTTGGTAAAAGTTATTTTTGCCTTTTCCTTTGCTTCTTCGTTTGTTTTTTCCAAACTTTCAGCATTTTCATCAGCACCTGCAATGTTTTGAGATTCCGCAGTCAAATCTTCTTTAATTTCTTGATTATTTTCCATAATAATCCCCCTTTTATAGTCTTGTTAGACTTTCCAAAAGTTTAAAGTCATTATGTTTTGGACTATTATTTTAAATTTGTAATCTAGTTCTATACTCAACCCTATTATTATCCGCACAAAACTTTTTATATTCACTTGTTAATGCTTTTGCTTTATCTCTAAATAGTTCATATTTTTTTTGATTTATCCCCTTGTAAGATAATGCCATATCTTTTGCATTTCTAATATTTCTTTCAAAAGTCCTTTGCTTCGCAGATAATTCACTTTCGATTTGCTGTTCTTTTTTGCTAACTTTTAAAGGTTGTAATCCATCTTTATATGCCACTAATTTATGCCTACAATTATATCCTAAAAGCCCATTTATATGTCCGTATTTATCTCTTGCTTGTGTTGCGTTCTCTAATGGTTGATATTTTCTTTTATCACTTGTAATTCCACTTGTTCCATCTAAACTATATATCTTGCCTTGCCAATGAAAACATCTATCACTACAATCGCTATGAGTATCGCATATAACTAAATTTGTTTTTGACTTCAAATCACTTACCATTTTTTGTTGCTTTTCATATCTATCTGTCAACTCACTATAACTAAATATTGATTGAGTTCTTAATACTTTTGCTTGACTGTTCCCCAAATTACTATATGCTTGATTATAATCAGTTTGAGTTATTTTAGGTATTAACGCATTAATTTGCTTTTGTATTTCAATCTTGTTTTCTTGCACTCCAACAGCCATAACAACAACTGGCAACAATCTAAATCCCAAATTTGTGCCTAATAACACAAATTGCTCTTGTGAAAATCTTTTTAATGCCTTTCTAGCAGTTTCTCTTAAAATCTCATTTTCTATCTCCTTTAAATTATCTTCTAATAACTTATCCACATTTTGATTAAACTTTATCATTTTGCTTACATTGTAAATCGCTTCTTTAATTAAAATCTTTATTTCTGTTTGCAAATCTATAATAATTTCAGTCGGTGTATATAATCTTGCTGTTGCTAATTCCATAAATACTCCTATTCATTTACATTAAATCCACCCAATCCACCTAATAAGTTATCTTGTACTTTATATGTATCTGTCATATCCATTTCTTCAACATATTTTTTCGCTTGTTCTCTTGTCATATTTTCAGTTTCAACAAAATATTGTACTTTATCAATTAACCCCGCATTGTATTTTAAAAGTGCATTTTGTGAAACCTTATCTGTATCTTCAATAATACTATCATCAAAATTAACACTAATTTCTTGCTCTAAATTATAGTTTCCGCCGCCAAAATCATTTAACAAACTTAATATTACAATAGACATATCTATCAATGCTTTTTCAATAATCAATTCAAACTTTCTAACATTTCTAAATAAACTTGAATTAACACTTATAATTTCTGTTGCTGTTCTTGCAACTGTATTACCATTAAAAGAATAAAATCCATCGCCAAGTCCAACCTTTCTTGATAATAATTGTAATTGAAGATTTATACCATTTATGTGATTATCTACTCTTAATTCTTCATTACTTGTATATAACGGTGGTTTTCCGTTTTCCCACTCATCATCGCCAATCTGATAATATTGTGCATCGTTCGGGTCTATAACATCTTTAATGGTTGTGTCATCTTTTGATTTAATATCAATAGTCTTAATTCCTGACTTAACATAAGTTTTCTTTTTGCCTTGCTCAAATTCGCTATATAAACTATCATATTCCATATCAATGTTTTGTAAAATTGTTATTGCGTTCCCAAATATACTCATACCAAGTGGATTTGTTTTGTCATAATTGTTTACTATGTTTGGCTTTATTATTTGAAATAATGGCTTTTTAGAATTAGTTATAAATATTTCTTCATCTTCTTCTTCGCTATTTAATTCAGAAACCATATCATAAGGTTTAACAATTCTGCCATCTGCATCTAAATATATTTTTTTAATAACATATCTTTCATCTATTGTGCCATCTTCAAACTCAACATCTTCTTTTGTGTGCACCAATAATGTATATGTTATTTTATCATTTAATGTATCCCCACCAACAATAGCAAACGCACACTCTGTTATCTCGCCATTATCCCATTTAAGTGGAAAAACAAAATCTCCGTGTATATAATCAATAACAACTTTATCGTCAACCCAACTTTCAACAAAAGCTCCTGTTCCCAAAGCATAAGATAATTCAACTAATTGATTACTCATAACCCAAAAATTATTGTCTTTAAGAACATTATCAACAGCAATTTGTGACTTTCTATTACTTAAAATTATTTTTACTTTTTCGTTTAATACCAAACTAGCAAAATCTTCGCAACAAGTTTTCGCCATATTTAAGTTCTTTCTTATACAATTTTTCCATTTCTTTCCATTAAAGATTTTATATTTATGCCACTGACACTCTCCCATATACCACCCAAGATAGTCTTGCACCCTATAACAATATGGCAAATAGTTTATATTTCTATAATTTGCTTTCAAATAATTGCCAACCGCATTTATATAATTTTTTGAATTCATATCAACTCCTATCTATTAACAATAATTTATAATCTCTTTCAATCGAATATTCAAAAGCGTCCATTGTATCTATATCAGTTGTTCCATTATCAAGTCTTTCATCTACTTGCTTATCGTCCCAAACAACTTCACATAAAGCGTCTATCATACTTTTACAATGCCTTAACACATAAAATCTTCTTTGTGATATCAAACTACAAACAAGTCTTATTCTGTCAATTATCTTAATCTTTTTACAATCTTCAACTATTACTGGCAAACTATTTGCAATCGCCATATTTTTAAGTCCACGAATTAAAACCTTTTCTTCATTATCACAATAGCATTTAGCACCACATCCATATATGTTATAACACTTCTCAACAAACTCTTTAAATTTAGCGTTTAAACTCTCTGGATTTAAGTCTTTTGAACTATGCCTTTCACTTTCTACAACAACAACATCTTTAAAACCATTACATATTGCGGTTGCTACAAATGTAGTATACGATTTGTTTCCACCAAAGTCAACTCCATAAGTAATTTTGTCAATTCTAAATCCTTTTAAATTATCTTTTACATAATCTTGTAAATTATCAGCAAATTGCCTATATATCAATCCTTCTGCTACAACACGCTTCCCAAGTATATCTCTTTGAAACCATACCGAACTTTTATCATACATTGAATATATTTCTTTCTTGCGTTCTTCTCCAATACTTAAATTATCATCTATTGTAAAATGCTCGTATTGATATCCGCCAACTAATCCATCTTTTTTATATTTGTCAATATAATCAGAATATATCTTTGCTCTTGGATTGCTAGGATTTAAGTCCCATAATATCAATGGCTGTGTCGCAGCAACCTGTCTACCAAATGCAACTTTAATAAAACTCGTTCTGCTATCTTCACTATCAAAATGCTCGTTTATTTCAGTTGCTATCCAAAGTCCATAAGAATTACCCAATATTCGTTTATAACTATCAGCCTTTCCGCCGCCTACAAATAAAACTATTTTTATTCCTGTCTTTGTGTTTATGTATAATGCTTCATTATCTTTGTATTTTCCCCACCTACATCTTCCACTAAATAAATATTCTAATCCAAACCCATTACAATCTCCTATATTAAGTTTAGCATTTGGCATTGTGCTTCCACTCGCTAAATGTATCTTATCTTTACAATGTTCTAAATACATACTTGCTATTATGCAATTGTCTATTGTCTTTCCGCTTCTAATAGCACCTTCCGCACAATTCAATCTATTGTTTAAAGCATTGTTTATATATCGTTTATGTTTTTCACTAAATTCACACCATTGTATCATTCGCTTTCCTTAATTTTTAATTTCTCTGCTAATGTTTCAAAGTTTTCAAAATTAGTTGTAACTATCTCCTGCTTATTCTTCCACTCGCTTGGCATTCTATTATTAAGCCAATATATTATTGCCATTGTATCAGGTGGAATATGCACTTCATCTATTCCTATAACTAATGTTTCTTTTTCTGATATTTTTTTCCCATCATTATTATATTTAACTTCTTTTAATTTAAAATTTTTTCTAATTTGTGCGTTATATCCTTGTGTTTTTTTATATAATGAATTTACAACTTGTAAATCCGCTATTTCTTTACCGTTTTTTAATGCCTCCGAAAACTCCGAATATTTATTTTTCCATTCATATAATGTGCTTACTCCAATCCCCATATTATTTGCTATTTGTATATCAGTTAATCCATTTTGTGACCACTCTTTAAGATTTTTTAGATTTTCTTCTAATAACCACTCTTGATACTTTGCCAAAATTACACCTTCCTTTCTTATATTATATTACACAATTATCAAAAAATGTACTAAATAAAAAAAACTATTATAATAATAATTGTTCTCATAATTATATTATAGCGTTTGTTTTTTGTTTGTCAACTAAAAATATTATTTTAATAATTTGCAAATTATAATGATTATAAAAACAATTTGTATTATAATAAGTGGCAAGTTGTCTAGTACGCATTTTGTTATTTTATTCATATCTTTTCCTACCACATTTTTATTTATCTTTTCTTTAATTATCATTACTTCTTAATGCTATTTCACACATAATTGAACAATCTTGCATTACTTCATTTTGAATATTCCCACGTTTTGGGTCAAGTTCATCTAAAAAAACTCCATTAATACAACTATGCCCTAATTTTCTTTCTAAATTTTTCATATTTTCAAATACTTCTGGGAAGTCAATTCTTATTTTATTC
>Ga0172381_10005381_pt1 | contig 13003 bp, 11 predicted proteins | sample Leawel6488metaG_FD_119754 | JGI IMG/M metagenome (GOLD analysis project Ga0172381, IMG submission 119754) | Leachate microbial communities from a municipal landfill in Southern Ontario, Canada - Leachate well 64-88 metaG | ecosystem: Engineered > Solid waste > Landfill > Unclassified | place...
AATTCTTCGTCAGAAGAGTTAAAAACCACACTATCATGAGTGTGCCCAGAGAGAATAAGTTGCACATCATTATTATTGCATAAGTCAATAAAGTTTCTCCAATTATGCACAATTGCTCCATCTTCAGCTATTTCACCCGTATCAGTCCTTGATTGATCTTTATAAACTCTCCATCCCCCCCACTCATTATATGGAGGGTCTTCTTGATTAGCGTATACGGGATGATGCATGAAGATTATCCTCGGAACATCAAAGCTCTCCACCAAAATTGTTAAATTTTCCATAACACTCTCGTTAACCCCTCCTCCTTCTGGCTGTAAATCCCCTGTCTCTATATCTTCTCCTGAATCAAGTCCAATAAACTGAAATCCTTTATGTTCGAAATAGTAGTTATATCTATTAAACCCACCACCTCCGCTTGTCGTAAGGTCTACGACCTTTTTGCACTCCTGTGTCATGGGATCTATAACACTCATGTTTTCCAACAAAGAGGTTGTATTATCAGGATTATCCATTACACGCAGAAAGTTCTTTAGATAATCATTTCCTCCGGAAAAATTCTTTTCCTCCCAACTCCATGCACTTGATTCACTATCATATCTATCATGATTTCCCGGCACCACATAAATTTCAATGCCAGTACGTTCGCTGTAACCATCTATAATTGCTTTGAAATCATACAGCCATCTTTCATTGTTATATTCCACATTATCACCGCCTATCAAAATAAAATCTGGCCTTGGGTCTAAATTTTCTATTTCATAAAGCACGTCCGTAAATCGAGGGTAAGATTGAGATTCATACCAATTTTCTCCCCCTATTGAGGTGGCAATAGTCGTAAGACTCCCCAAATGCACATCGGTCAAATGCACGAAAGTAAAATTGGAAGAGATGAAATCTGCTTCTATGCCGTTGTCTCCGAAGTGTGACCAGTCGCTTTCTCCGCCTTCTTCGTTGACGGTTTTTGCCCTCCATGTATAAAGTCCTCCCTTCGGAACGTTATAATCAATCGTCGCGACTTCCCCGCTTTGGACATACTCGCTTCTGAGTGGCTCGAAGCTTGTCCATTCGCCGGATACTTCATCCACACTTTCTATTTGCACCTCCAAAGCCACGCTACCTCCGTCTGGATTTTCCACCTTGGCACTCAAAATTATTGAATCCGCGGATTCTGCCGCGCCTTCGTTTATAATTTTTCCCACACCCACTTCCGAGCCGTCCGATTCGTTTCTTTGCTGCAAATCAGTCGGCAGAGAGAGAAACGCTTCAACGCTTTTCTCGAATGGATTTTTGACTATAAAAGTATCAGTGGCATTATTCAAATCCCCTTTAACCAAATTGCTTGCGAAAGAAATCATCAATATATATTTTCCGTCAGGAGTAATACCCGATGGATAAGATTGATTATTGCCCTGCGTGCCATCGGAGGCGCTGCTTAATATCTTGATTTCGTTTGTGGACTGATTACGTATAAAAACGTCTGGAATCGCGTTTGTATCTCCCGCAACCAAATTATCTGCATAAGAAGAGAATACTGCATATTGACCGCCTGCACTCATAGAAGCCTGATAAGAATCACTATTACCCTGTTGCCCGTCCGCTGAAACACTTATCCTTTCCAGACTTTTATCTGTGCGGTCATAAACAAATGTATCGCTCCAGCGTTCCGTGTCGTCTGGAAAAAGATAATAACCAGGAGAATAAAATGACACATAACGACCATCAGGACTTATCGAAGCTTCATAGAAAGAACCATAACTTCCCTTTCCATCCCAAGACAAACTCACGCGCTCGGTTTCATCGGTATTCAAATCGCGAACAAAAATATCACTCCTGCCTTCTCTACCGTTAGTATCACCAGTAACCAAGTTTGTAGAAGTGGAAGAAAACACAACAAAATCACCGGCAGAACTCAGAAAAGGCTTATTACTATATCCATCACCGATAGAACCATCCGGCGTCAAGCTAGCGCATTTTATTTCTTTAGTATCAATATTATAAACAAAGACGTCTGGACGACCATTAGTATCGTCTGGAACTAAATTAGTGGCCTCAGATTCAAAAGATATGTATCTTCCATTTTCACCACCGATTGACGAATTTGAAGAATGACCAGCCGGCTCACCATCCAAACCTCTACTCACCAGAATAGTCGTATTATTAGTAAGATCTCTGAGGAATATATCAGACGAACTGCCATCGGTTTTGTCTGATACCAGATTGGTCGCGGAAGATTCAAATGCCACATAGCTTCCATCGTTACTGATAGCAGCACGACTGGATTGTCCATTAGCATCTGATCCGTCTGGAGCCAAATTTATCCGCTCATTTACACCTGTTGTAGTATTATAGAGAAATACATCTACCCGAGTATTATTATACCATCCGCCGGTATAAGTCACCGAAGCATACGCAATAAGTTTCCCATCACCGCTGAAAGTCGACTGTCCGGAACCAGCACTCATTTCAGTTCCATTGTCTTGAATTGGTAAGCGCTTGATGTTGTCTTCGTTTTCACTCCTAGCTCTTGGATTATAGGAAGCAGGATTATTCACATCCCAGTCGGTATGACAGCTCGGATCATTTTCATCTACGAAACCATCGGCATCGTTATCAATTCCATCTTCACAGATATATTTAGGACTTGGATTAGTCCTTGCAGTAATTACGCTACCGTTAGGAATATTTGCATATAACCCGACAGGAAGCGCAAAGTCATAATCTTTGGCGCTATATATTGAGTTCTCTCTGCACTCTTCAAAAGTGCCATCAATCCACTCGCCAAGTTCATAAGAAAATATCTGTCCGTTAGCATTGATAAGATCCAATGTGCTGTATAGTATTCTTATCCCAGGAGCCAAAACCCACTCTGCATAAAAGTCAAAACTGTTTCCGTCAGTCACATAATTCTGATACACCCATTCACCGTCTATAAGTTTATAGGCATTATAAGAGGATCCTGGAGTAAAACTGGCATATATAAGAGGAGTGTTGGGAAGCAAACTTCGATATCCAATCGTCCACTTATTCCACCACACCAGATTCAGTCCCGTCTTAGCTCCGTCTTCCACATCAAAAGCCATATACTCGCCATTTATATTTTTGAAAACAACACGATTTTTTAGATAAACTGTTCCTCGATATGGACCTCTGAAGTCATAAGGCAAAATTGGAAGGGACGAAAGATCAGGGCCCGTTTCCACAGTTTCTTCATACGCACTACATATACTTGGCTGAAAAAAATTCGTAAAACCTGCAACAGCCAAGAAAAGAAAAAAGATAGAAACTATTTTTTTCATTTGATTTTTAAAAATTAATTGATTAAATCTCTCTTTTATATCTTTAAAATAAATTTGATTTTAAAAAAACACCCCGCCACGAAGAGCAGAGTCCTTATAAAAATGGTGGAAATAGAAATATCTAATCATTGGTCGAGTCTGATACATATTTATATTGTTGATAATATTAAACATATGACTAATCAAAACATTTGATGGATCAAGCATTACATCTATAATTGCCTCACCTCATAATCATTAGTTTCTATAAATATTCATCCCACACAACGATACATTTGTCTGTTATTAATAATATAACACAAAATAAAATTTTAGTCTTCTGATACAAATTTCAGATTGCGAACCAATTCGCTTACGCATTTTTCTTGATATATTTCACAGACTTAATTCTTTCTCTATGTTTTTTGGTTTTTCCCAAACGAAACAGTCTTCAGGGTCGAACCAGAAATAAATAGGATCACCGACTTTGAATTTTTTTCTAAGCAAATCTTCTTTGAACTGCTTATACGCCCAGACAATATTTTCTCCGCTACGAATCTGGTATTCATAAAAATGCCCCATAAAATTTATCGATTCTATTTTCCCTAAAAAATAATTTTTATCAAATTTGCTTTCAATATGCACCTTTTCTGGTCGCACACCAATTGTCACTTCTGGAAACTCAATTTCCTTGCCGACAATAATGGTTTTATCTCCACATTCTATACGGTGTTTTCCAAGACTTTTTCCAGAAAAAAAATTACACTTGCCTATGAAATTAGCGGCAAAAATTGAATTCGGTTTTTCATAAAGCTCTTCCGGCGTTCCTGTTTGAATAACTTTCCCCTTCTTCATTAAAATAATATTGTCAGCAATGGTCATCGCTTCTTCTTGATTATGAGTAACATGGATGGCAGTAATGCCATGTTTTTTGACAATGCGACGGAGTTCATAACGCAAGAATTCTCCGATTTTAGCATCAAGCGCCGAGAGCGGCTCATCCAAAAGAAGAAGTTTGGAATTTGTGGAAAGAGCTCGCGCAAGTCCCAACCTCTGACGCATTCCGCCCGAAAGTTCGTTCGGCATCGCATTCGGTCTGTCGGAAAGTCCAACCCTTTTCAGATTGCTTTTTACGGATTTTTTTATTTCCTTCTCGCTCCAACCCTGTATTGTCGGACCATAAGCCACGTTGTGCCAAACATCAAGATGAGGAAAAATGGCAAAATGCTGGAATACAAAACCAATATGTCTGTCTTGCACAGATAAATTCTCCACATTCTCGCCATCAAAAAGAATTTCACCTTTGGTGGGTCCGACAAGCCCTGCGATACAACGCAGAAGAGTCGTCTTGCCACATCCAGAAGGACCGAGCAAAATATTATAATCCCCTTTCTTGATTTTCAAGTTTATATCATTGAGAGCGATTACTTTTTCATTCGCCGAACAAAAAGTTTTTTCCAGATTTCTTATTTCGATTTCAGGCATATTCTATTATTATAACTAGTTATTATTTATTCAAGAACAGTTTTTCCGTTCTGATATTTTTTGAGCAGAAGCAGGAAAATGAGCGCAAAGAAAAAAAGAACAAGACAGGCCACAGCCGCTTCGCTAAACCTCTCTTCCTGAAAAAATTCCACGATCAAAACTGATACTGTCTTGATTTCACGGCTCACAGCGAGAGTCGCACCAGTTTCCGAGAGACTACGCATAAATGCCATAATGGCACCGGTAATAAGAGCTGGTTTTATTTGTGGTAAAAGGACAGTTTTAAATATCGTAGCAGAATTAGCGCCCATTGAATTTGCAGCTTCCTCTTGATCGGCAGAAATATTTTGAAACGCCGTTACGAGCGGTTTCACAAAGAAAGGGAAAGTGAAACAAAGATGAGCGAGTGTAAGCACTATAATTTCATAAGGAAAGAATTGTTTCCAAAAAAGTGCCAGAGAAAGCCCCAGCGCGCTCGTAGGGACAATTAAGATAATTTCGTTCAGGCTTTCCATCAGACCACCCAGACGAAAACGATTACGAGCGATAAGATAAGAGAGAGGCACTGCGAAAAACATATTTACAAAAGTAACGACTCCGGCGATAAAAAAAGAAATCAATAAACTTTTGAATATAATACTGATGTCAACGATTTGAAAATTAAAAAGATAATAGAGAACTAAAAATATTGTTGGTAAAAATATCAACAAAAAATAGATGACAGAAAGAAAGACATTCCTGACCGAATAAAATGAAGACAATTTCTTCTCCAGGTTTGGATTTATTGTCGGCAAATTAAAAGAATTCTTGCCAAGAGTCATTCGTGCCACAATCAAAATGAAAAGAGCTATTAATATGAGCAAGACGCTAAGCGATGCTGCGGCAGGAAAATCTCCGCTATCTTTGAGAGATACAATCAAAACTGGAGCAGTTGCAAAAGCACCTGCCACCATCATTGTAGCGCCAGTTTCCGAAAGACTGCGAGTGAAAGAAAGAATTGAACCATTAATGACGCCTTGTCGACAAAGAGGAAGTGCAATGGTTCGAAAAAAAGTGAAAGGATTCGCGCCAAGACTGTCAGCTGCTTCTTCATAGGCAACGTCCAATTGCATAATGGCCGCCGATACCGAGCGCACCATATAAGGAAGAGTGAAAACAATGTGAAGCAAAATGATAAGCAGGGGTCCTTTACTCAGAAACCCGCCATCAAGCCCTAAAAGTGTCGCAATACCCCAGTTGGTTCCGTAATAAAAATAAACAGAAAAACCGAGCGCAGCGGTCGGCATCACTAGCGAAAGGTCTATAAGATTGTCCATCCATTTAAGAAAAACGTTCTTACTACGGACAATCATCCACGCGAGAGGCAATCCCAAAAACAGATTAAACAAGGTAACAACAGTGGCAATAGAAAGAGAAAGAAAAAGAGCCTGAATTACGATCGGACTCATAAGCGCGCTTGAATTCCCCAAATAACCTAGAATGTAAACGGCAGGAAGGAAAATAAACGCAATAAAAAATATTATTACAAAAATAAAACCTGAATTACTGAGCTTTCTCGTTATACACAAAGATACACCCTTCTCTATTCCCAACATTTTCTGACGTTAAATTATATTACAGGATAATTATACCATCAAAAACAAAAAAAATGAATTCAATGTTTAAAAAAAGAAAATATTAGGATTTCAGCCTAAAAATAATTATCTTTAACCTCTCATTCCTCAAGCAAACATCAAGGTTTCAGGACTGAATATCAGAAGAAGCCCGATAATTATCATCAATATTCCACCCACTAGTCGCGAATAACGATTATATTTCGTAGTTACGCCCGTCATTTGAAGAGTAATCATAGCGATAAAAAATACCACCATATCGTCTAACATAAAAAAGAAGATATAAAGCAAAATATATCCATAATATTGCCAAGAAGAAAGACTACTCATAGAAAGAACTTGCGTATATAGGACTGGAAGACCGAGTGAACAAACTAATTCAACCAAGTTTACCGCGAAAGCCAGCAAAATCATTCCGCCTATCGCCAAAATGAAACTTTTCTCTTGAATTATTTTTCGCAAATTATCAAAAACTTTCTTCCTTTTCTCGTTTCCAGTTACTTTGCAACCGCTGTTGGGATTAACCAGATATTCCCTAAAGCTATAGCCTCCCGCAATCAAAGCCAGGGCGCCTATTAAAAACCTGATCCATTCGATTACCCCTAAAAATAAAATTATATTAAGCCACGCAACCATAAAAGCAAAATATACAGCAGAAGATGCTAGAATGAAAACTATGCCGAGAATCCATCTCCTTTTACTATCTTCAACCTTGAGCAAAAGCATAATCAAAAACATCAGAACCCACATCGCACAAGGGTTAAATCCGTCCAGAACACCAAGGACGATTGTTACAAGGGGTAGGGATATGTGCCTGATATCAACTTCACCCAAAACTGGAAGATTCATCGTGTAAGAAGAGATGCTTTCGCTATCATTCGAATTTTCCGATGAATTATCGCCGTTTATAATTTCTTGTATAATATCGGGCGAATTATTTTCCAAAGCAAATTCTATCGCATTATTTAGAGCCGCGCCGCTGACCTCTTCGTTATACCAACCGACAAGAAAATTATTACCAACCACAGTGAGAGGGACGCCCGAATTTTCCACACCAAGCCTTTCTTTTACTTCAGTCATCAATCTATAAACACTGCTGTCTGAGCCTATCTCGTAATAGACAATTTCAACCTCGCCTCTTTGCTCCTCCAAAGTTTCTAAAAAAACCTTCTCCTGCGCGCAATGAGGACATCCTTGTTGCCAAAACAGATAGACTTTCAAAGCTTCCGTTTCTTCCTGCGCAGAAACATTACAAAGAGGGGAAATGCAGCAAAAAGAAATGAGAATTGAAAAAAATATTTTTTTTATATTTATCATAATGCTTATTTTTTACTTTCTACGGTTTTTATAATCCTATATCTAAGCTATTTATCTTTACTATCGTTTATGATTTCGAGTATTTTCGCCTTACTAATTTCCCCTTCCAAACGCAAAAATTCTTTGCCCGCTTCATCTAGAAAAATAGAAACCGGCAGAACTTCCACAGCTCCATATTTTTTAACTTCATCTGTATTTTGATCATAATCCAAATATGTTGTTTTCAGCCAAGAATTTTCTTTTTCGATTTCCGCCCATCGCGGTTTCATAATCTGACAACCCGAACACCAAACGGCGCCTATTTTTATGACTTTCATATTTTTTGTTATTAATCTTTAATTATTTTTATAGCCTTTCCTTCTATTATAGCATGACTCACTTTTTTATGAGCAGAAGCAAGAATTCTTTGAAAAGTGCTCTGTGATGTTTTCATTTCTTTCGCGCAATCAACCTGCTCCAACCCTTCGACATTTTTAAGCCTCAACGCTTCTACTTCTTCTTGAGTAAGCTCAATTTCTTCAAGTTCCCTTAGGGGAATTCCTTTAGGTTTGAAATATCTGACGCTAGGATTAAAATTTATTTTTCTGCACAATCTAGGTCTCACCATATTATTATATAAAAAAATAAAAATATCGCCAACTATAAAAGATGGCGATATCCTGTCTATTCCTCTTCCTTCGTGATTTCTTCCAATCTTGCTTCCATCGATTTGATATATTCTTTCGTATCTTCCATTTCCCGAAGAATCGTTTCTTTTTCTTCCGCCTTAGAAGGATTATAGAACCGCCCGCAACATCCTCTTCTTCCGCGACCGTAACCAATTCCTGAATTGCAAGTCCCCATTCCTCTACCAGTCTTAGGACCCATTCCCTGTGGACCTGTTTGATCTAATTGTGGCATATTTTTTCCTCCATCTTAAACATAAAGATTTATGTTCAAAATTAATTAATTATCAACCTATTATAATTATATACCCATAATTGTTTGTGTCAAATCTTTAACAACTTCTGAAAACTTAACCTGTCAGAGCCCAATCTATCTCTCTATTTCTTGAAAAAAATCAGAGCGCCGATAGCGATGATAGCCATTGGAACCAGAATATCATCGGCGAGCCAAAACATTGGAAAAACCGCTCGTAAAAGAAAAAATACTCCAAAAATAATAATAATGGCGCCCAACGTATTTCGCGAGAACCGAGATTTTTCATCCGCAATATTGAATTCTCCAGAAAGCTCTTTTGCCTTCTGGTCTATTTTCTCTTTTAAATCTTCAGCTTCTGCCTTAAGGTCTTGCTTTTGATTCATAACTTCTCCTGGCTCAAGCGGAATTATGACAATCATAATGATATAGAGAGGAACTCCTGCGCCACCAGTGAACAGCAATAAAAGAAAAAACATCCGAAACAATATCGCGTCTATTCCAAAATATTTTCCCAATCCGCCACAAACACCGAACAAAACCCTGTCCGTGCGGGAACGATAAAATCTTTTTATTTCTTCTGCCATATTTTTTATTTACTAGTTATGCGTTAATTCTACCAATTTCAACAATCTTAGACAAAAGGTTTTCCACAAGGCAAGATTACTTTCATTTCAAATAAACAGCTACGACATCCGTTAAAAACTTAATACGACCTACGAACTAATCCCTAAACAGAACGCTCTCTTTGGAATAAATTTTAGTGGCGATAAAAAGCGCGATAGCAGAATAGACCGCCAATGAAACCAACGTCAATAAAATATGCCCCGAGTTATAAACACCAAGTAAAAGCTCTTTAAAAAGCAAAACAGCATTCACTGCTGGCACTGCAAAAAACCATAGAGCTGGTTCGAAGCCAGGGATAGAATTCACCAACGCCACTGGCAAAACTATGATGATGTAGAACGGGCTTATGTAACTTTGAGCTTCCTTGAAACTTTTTGCAAAAATAGAAATAGAGAGTATTGCCGCAGAGAAAGTCAAAACAAGAAACAAGCTAACGACGAAGAGAAGCACCGCTGCCCAAGGTTCGATTAAAAAACTTATGCCAGTCGCACCGGCACCAGCAGAAAAATTTATTCCATCAGTTGCCATTATTTCAGAACTACCAGCATAAATGAAAGAAACATAAAGGCTCCCGATGGCAGTTATAATTGAAACTAGAGCAACAGTGCTTACAGCCAAAAATTTTCCAAAAACGATATCGATTCTTTTGACAGGCGCGAGAAGAAGCGCTTCCAAAGTTTTGCGTTCTTTCTCCCCGGCCGAAACATCAATCGCAGTATACTGCCCGCCCACTACAGACCACATTACGATAAAAAGAGGAATTAAAAGTCCCAAAATAAATCCACCCAACTCTTTCTGAGTCGCTACGTCTTCTGGAACCATTACGACATTCGATAAAATAGCAGGATTAATTTTTTGATCCGCAAATCTCTCTTGAAGAAGATCGGCATTAAATTTTCCCACTACTCCAGACAAGGTCGCTACAACGTTTTGAGATTTTGTATTAGTAGATTTCATTATCAAAGCTACGTTCGCTGCCTCTTCATTTTCAAGCTTCTTCTGAAAATCCTGAGGAATTATCATAGCAGCGTCGATTTCACCATCTGCCACCGCCACCTTGGGGTCCTTATCAATTTCCACGATTTCAATATTTTTCACATTTCCGATTTCGCTATCCAACTCTGGAGAATATTGTCCACCAGAAATAGCAACCTTAGCAACCTGCTCGGATTGGTTGTTCGTCTGCGTTTCGATAAACTTAAACATTCCAAAAATCATCACCGGCATAAGAAGCATTGGCATCAAAATCATAGAAAACAAAGTTCGACGATCACGCACAGTATCACGAACCTCTTTTTTCCAAATAGTAACTATGCTTTTAAAATCCATAAATTTGTTTTAGATAATTTAACTATTTTTTCGCCGTCATTGCAAGGAGATAATCCAAGTTTATCTCCGTAGAGACAAGAATAATAATCCCGTAACCACGATATGTCTGATGTTATGTTACGTTTTGTCCGAATAGCAACGAGATTACTGCACCCCGCTATCGCTACACTCACAATGGCAGATAAGACTCTAACCTACCGCAACCAATTTCAAAAACACATCTTCCAAATCGGCCGCATCCGTTTTTATTTTCAAATTCTCCACACTATCATAGGCGATTGTCTTTCCTTTATGAATAATAATTACCCGATCACAAAGCTTTTCCGCGTCATACATCTGATGCGTGGAAAAAATCACCGCCCGCCCCAGTTCCCGAGAATGCTGCATGAAATTGCGCACCGTCTGCGATGCCAACACGTCCAGCCCCGAAGTCGGCTCATCAAAAATAATCACTTTGGGATCATGAATCACACTGCGCGCAATTGCCAACCGCTGTTTCATTCCAGTGGAATATTCCCCTGCCTTTTTATCTATAAAATCTTTCATATCCAAAAGCGCCACGAGTTGGCCTATTCTTTTTTCCAGAACTTGCTTATTCATTCCATAAAGCTCGCCAAAATATTTGAGGTTTTCTTTGCCCGAGAACCTTTCATAGGCACCGATATCTGTCGTGAGAACACCTATATTTTTCCTGACCGCCAAAGAATTTTTAATGTTATCCATTCCTATAACCTCGATTTTTCCGCCAGTAAAAGACAAAATCGTGGAAATAGTCCGAATAATGGTGGTTTTTCCCGCGCCATTAGGTCCAAGAAGACCGAAAATCTCCCCTTCGCCAACTTCAAAACTCACGTCATCCACCGCACGAAAACCATTTTTATATTCTTTGACCAAATTTTGCACTTTTAAAATTGATTGCATAAATTTACGACTTATTGATATTGGTATTTTTATTATACGTCAAAATTAACTCAAAATAAAGAAAATAATTCTGGAGATTTTTCTTATTTGCTATTCATTCCATTTATCTTTTTTTATAAATTTTATATGATTCTTCATATTTTTTTATTCCTTACCTTTTTATACATCTCTCTAAAATCGCAGACAGACCGAATTAACAAAACAATAATATGTACGAAATCGCAATATTCTCACCCCTTGATTCTAGGCTTTTGTATTATATCTGATTTTCTGTTATTATATATTCAATTAAACGAATAATATAAAAAGATGAATGAAGTAAAATCAGAGAAAAAGAAACTTTTTGAAAAGAAAGACCTTGCCCTGGGACTCAGTATTGTCTTTGTGCTCTGTATCGGAATTGTCTGGGGATATATCGCCAATCAATCAGCGACGCCCGACTCCTGCCTTTCTTATGACATTCCGCATGAAGCCAAAAATGCGTCTAGCGAAAATGCCGAGGTAATTGATGATGAAATCGTGTATTCAACTTTCTCCCTTCCTGACGCTTATTTCACCTTTGAATACCCCAGCACTTGGACTTATGAGAAAGAAGAGTCTGCTCCTGGGGAAGAATATAATGAAACCTTCTGGAATTTTTATGCCGACGCAGACAAGAAACAGAATACTATCACACTCCACTATCCAATGAAGGAAACAGCCTTGGACACTTGTCTGAAATTTGATTCCGTAGCAGATTACACATATAGCCAATTTGCCACTAATGACCCTGGAACTTTCGTTAGCTACCTAGATTGCCAAGCAACAGCAGTGAATACAGAGACTAAGCCATCGGATCTTGGCAGTCGTATTGATTGGAAAAAGGGAGTCTTGATTAACGGTAATACAGAAGTCAGCACAGAAGAAGGAACAAAAGCCAGAATCTTTTGGGCAGAAGAACTCACGGGTTCAGAGGTCTTAAATTATATAGCACACAGTATAAAAGTTATAGAATAAGTATCGCCCTGATTTCAGCTTTTCACATAAAAAACCGCCGTTTTATTCGAGCGGTTTTTTATTTTTTCGAGACCCTGCGCAAAATTGTGTTTGAATAGATAAAATATAGATATTAATTATCAAAGAAAACTATGTCAGACAAAAATTCTGTTTTTGCACGCGAAACGCGGAGGCAAGTTTGAATCTGCTCTCCAAGACTTGATCGATTGCGCGGGAACCGTGTCTCTGCCCGGTTCCTTCCATTTCGATTTCAAAATAAAAACTTTTTATGTTAAATAAATATCATAATAAAAGATATTTTGGGTCATACACAATATATTGGTTTTATTAAGTAGCTCAGACATACAAAGCTTCTTTTCCTGTGATAAAACTCACATTTTGTCATCCTTGTAAGGATCCCTTAAACTGTCTATTCGCTTAAAAAAGTCGACATAATGACATTTCTAAAGGAACAAGGGATTTTTACAAGAATGACAAAAATGATGGCTTTATAGCAGGAAATGCTATTTGGTAGATTTG
>Ga0172381_10005383_pt1 | contig 13001 bp, 13 predicted proteins | sample Leawel6488metaG_FD_119754 | JGI IMG/M metagenome (GOLD analysis project Ga0172381, IMG submission 119754) | Leachate microbial communities from a municipal landfill in Southern Ontario, Canada - Leachate well 64-88 metaG | ecosystem: Engineered > Solid waste > Landfill > Unclassified | place...
AATATTGTTTATTAAAAATACAATAAGATTTATTTTGAAGTCCAAAACACATGAAACAATTATTTAAATTTTTAGAATTAAAAATAAATTCAGAGTCTGCGCAAAACTTTGAAGAAACAGAAAATTTTACATTGCTTGATTGTGAACCAATATTGGTAGTCATATATAGCATACTCGAATGACCACCAGAGAAAAGTAAGTCCATTGAATTATTATGATGAATCACTGAATCTGCGTGACGAATATTTTCTGAATGATTTGCATCTATTACATTAAATAAATTTTTTGAATTTTTAATATTTATTCCAAAAACATCACTTGAGGCAACATTCCTAGGACCATTCATTGGTAAACTCTTTACTAAATGCCAAAAATTTTTTTCATACAAAAGAAGGTCCTCTCTGGAAAGTGGATAAATAGAACTGATAAAAGATTTGTATTCGTTTTCAGATAGTTGTTTATTGTAGACACAATATTTAGCATTTCTTAAATTTACACAACCAAAACAATCCATACAATTGCGACAATCAAAAAGAAACATACTATCAGCACAATCATTAGAAAAAAATGAAAAAGATGATTTATAAAGATTATTACAAAAAACAGACCAATAAATAAACTCAGAGTCATTTATTACTGTCGAATCCATAACATACCGACTCTTATTCAACATATTTGTATACCAAATATTTTCTGAACTATAACAACCAAAAACATAATAACCATTTTTTATATTACGCCCACCATTAGAATAATCACTATTTACTGAAGATGGATCACGATTTAAAAAAGACGGCATTGGAAATTTTTTTCGAAAGGATAGTAAACTTTTAAACGAGTCGTCATTTTCTTTAAGTGTGATGCCGAAAGAAAAAGCGTCAAATTTATCATCAATAAAATACTTATAATCATAAACTGGAAAAGGACATTCTTCTGGAAAGATTGAAATCATCATTTCATTATGCCCTGGGGCATCACATCCACGCTTAAAAAGTCTTGATAAGCTCATATGCACCAATCTTCGCATTCTCCGACAAGTCGGACAAAAATTTGGTGGTGGAACCTTAAACATTTTCAAAAATTTTATATCTCCTTCTTCAATTTGAAATTCCCCTTCGCAATGAGGATGCTCTCCTTTCCATTTACATATTCTAAGACATGGAACTAATGTTTCTAAAATTTTTTCTATAGCACTATCAAATTTCGGTGTTTTTGTTTTCATCTCTTACATTTTCTCTGGGATTTCTATGCCTAAAAGCCACAGACCGTTTTTCATTGTTTGATAAAATGCTTTTACTAAATCAAGTTGATATCTTATATTCTTATTTTCAGCATCAATTATCTTTGTATTACCATAAAAATTGTTAAAAGCACTGGTGAGCTCTGTAAGATAAGTCGCAATATAATGAGGTGCAAGTTCAAGATATGATCTTTCAACAACTTCTGAAAGTTGATAAAGTAATTTTTCTAAATTAATAATTTCTGTATTAATTGATAATTCGTAATTGTTAATTTTTAATTGCATCTGTTTCGCTTTAATTAAAATTGAATTTGCTCGCACCGCTGAATATTGCAAATATGGGCCAGAATCTCCTTCAAAAGAAATCGATTTATCAAAATCATAAACAATATCACTGTTAAGTGATGATTTTAATATTGAATATTTTAAAGCAGCGACTCCGACAATTTCTGAAATTTTCTTTTTTTCTTCTTCATTAAATTCTCTATCTTTTACTTTTTCCAAAACAACATCCATCGAATCATGCAATAATTCTTCACCAGTAATTACATTTCCTTTTCTTGAAGACATTTTACCTGAAGCGAAACGCATCATACCGTGGGTAATATGTTTCATTCTATTTTCAAGATCTGGATGCATCAAAGAAATAGCTTTCTGTACAACCTTCATATAATCAGCTTGTTCCACAGCTGTGGTTACTACTGACAAATCCAATTTCTTTTCAAAAAAACCTTTTTTAAATTTAGTTAAAGTTAAACCAAGCTCTTTGGTTTCATAAGTAGGCAATCCTTGAGAATTTATAAAAACTCTAGTATGCAATTTTGGATCATATGTTTCTGCATGAAAAATTATTGCTCCACCTGCCTCTTGCTCTGGTGTGGGGTCGGACTTTTCAAAAATTCCCGGTGTATTTTTTAAAACCAAATTCTTGCCTATCTCGAGCATATCACTCTCGAAATAATATTTATCAAATTTAGTACCTAAAAGTTTATATATTTCTTCAAAAGCTTCTAGGGTTATCTTTCTGCCCCAAGTATAAATCTCATTGATCTTTTGATCACTTTTTTCATAAATTTTTTTATTAATTAAATCTATTTCTTTTTTAGCATTTTCATCTGTGTCATATAAATTACTGCCTTTTGAATAAGACTCACCAATATAATTTGCTAATTGAGATACAGACTCACCCTCCTCCCCCAAAGCCTTGGGGGAGGTGTCAGAATGACAGAGGGGGTGCTTCATTAACACATAAATTGCTTTTGCTACATGTAAACCAACATCTCCTTGATAATTTGCTCTGATAGTTTTGGCTCCAGAAAATTCTACAATTCTTGAAATTGATTCACCTATAGCATTGGCCATCAGGTGTCCTATGTGAACTGGCTTAAACGGATTCGGGTCAGTATATTCCACCATTATCTTTTTTCCTGCTAATATTTCATTTTTACCAAAATTTTCTTTTTGTTTTAAAATTTCTTTTATACTATCAACAAAAAATTCTTTAGATAAGTAAAAATTAATAAAACCATTCTTGGCTTCAATTTTTTGTATTAAACTTTTATCAAACCTCACCCCGACCCTCTCCTCTAAGGAGGGGGGGTTAGACTCAGCTCCTTCCCCTTTCAGGGGAAGGCGGGGAATGAGGTTTATAGCTTCTACAATCTTCTCCGCCAACTCTCTTGGATTCATTCCAATTTTTTTAGCACAAACCATAGCCACATTTGTCGAATAATCACCATTCTCTAAATCTTCTGGATGCTCCACCACAAAATTAAAATCACCTTTTATTTCTAATTTTTTTAAAGCTTCCTTTATTAAATTTTCTATATCTTTTTTTATTTTCACCCTACTTTATACTTTATGAACTTTATAACTTTTTACTTACGTCCTGTTGAACCAAAACCTCCAGCACCACGAGCTGAATCAGATAATTTATCCACTTCTTCAAGTTCAGCAATAGCTACTGGGTAAATTATTAACTGAGAAACTTTATCTCCCTCTTCTATAGTATATGGTTCTGTACCCAAATTAACAAGATGGGTATTGTATTCACCTCTGTACCCCGCATCAAAAACTCCACCCATAGTGTGCAGAAGTGCTTTTGAAATACTACTTTTGTCTTTCACCACCGCTGCATAACCTTCCGGAAATTCTAAACCAAAACCGTGCCAAATTCTCGCATGTTCTTGGGGCATTATGGTAATAGTCTCCATAGCATACAAATCCATACCCACATCTCCAGGATGATAATACTTCGGCAACCTTGCATCCTCTTTTAGTTTTTTAATTTTTATTTTCATTTTGATATTCTTTTATCAAACTAATAGTAATTCCCATTGATGGAATAAAATCATTTGGTGATTTTTTATACCAATTAATTAATTCTTCTAAACTTATCCATTTAACTTCAGAAACTTCCTCTTCTTGTAAAATAAACTGATTTGCTTCCATATCTACGGAAGTTACAAAAACACAACTAAATCTTTTACCATTTTCATTTTCATAATATAACTTTTTAAAAAGCTTAAATGAAACATTTCTCAATCCTATTTCTTCTTCAACTTCTTTTTTAGCATTTGATTCATAAGATTCTCCCTCTTCAACAGAACCTACGGCGGCTGGTCCCCATTTATTGGGACTAACCTTTTTTGTTCCCTGCCTTTTAGCAATCAAAAACTCTCTATTTTTATTAAAAACCCAAATATGGCTAATACGACGGATATCTTCATTGGTTGCTTTATCACGTTCTTTATACTCTATTAGATTATCATTTACATCAACTATTGGAATTCTCATATATTTTACTTAACAATTTTTCTCACTTTTTTATAAACTATTTGGTGAATTTCTTCACGGGATAAAATCTGACCCTTCTTTGAACATTCTATTTTTATAAAATTTGGTACTTCTTTTTCTAATTTCATGGCACTTTTGCGTGAATTTATTAAAAAATTTACATCTGCTTCATGCACATCTTTTTTCTTTTTCAAATATTCCCTTTTCATTTTGCCGTCTCTATCTTTTAGTAATTCTAAAACAATTTTTATCGGTAAGCTTAAATATAAAGTTAGATCTGGTTTTGGAATTTTAAAAACTTCATATTCCATTTTATTAAGCCATGCTAGAAAATCATTTCTTTTTTTGGCACTTTTTATTTTTCCACCTTGATGAATCTGATTAGCTGAAACATAACGATTGGCAATAACAATATATCCTTTTTCAAGCCATTCTCTCATTTCATTACTTGACTCCCATCTATCAGCAGCATAAAGAACTGAAGCAATTTTCGGATGTACACCTAAAAAATTATAATATTGTTCAATTAGACAATGCCCAATAAATGCGCCAAAAAAATTTTTATAATATTCAGGAAAATCGACAACTTTCACAATATGTCCTTCTTTTTTTAAATGTTCAGTCAAAAGGGCAACCTGGGTCGCCTTACCACTACCATCAGTACCATCTATTACAATTAATTTGCCTACTTTTTTTTGCTTTTTTGCCATAAATATATTTTTATTATAACCCCACAATGTCTTTTTTCCAAATGCTACAAACTCTGCCATGGCAGAGTTTGTAGCATTATATATTTTTGATATAATTAAGGTATGTCTATCGTTGACGAAATTTTAGAAAATTTATGGAATACAGAAATTAAATACAAAGGAATAGGTGTAAATATTTTTGGTATTCCTCGTTTTAATAAATACTCTCCCAAAAGCCTAAGAGCAACTATCGACCGATTGCAAAGAAAAGGTATTATTGAAAGAGAAGTCTCTGGTATTGTCTTATCAAAATATGGCAAAAAGTATGTTAAAAGAAAAATTGATTCCTTGAAACAATTTGATAAGCCTGAAAATTTATCAAAAAACAAAGATCTAATCCTGATGTTTGACATACCAACAGAAAGAAAAGGAGAAAGAGAGTGGTTGCGATGGCATTTAAAAAAATTTAATTATGTAATGATTCAAAAAAGTGTTTGGGTCGGCCCATCACCATTACCAAAGGATTTTAAAGAATATTTAGATAAAATAAAATTAAATAAATGTATGAAAACATTTAAGCTAGCAAAAGCCTACAATTTGAATAAAAACGATTACGATTAAATTATTTACGAACATAAACATGCACATGCTACAAACTCTGCCATGGCAGAGTTTGTAGCATCTTCTATTATTTTATTTACAGACTACTCTTTATCATAATAATTTTTACCAGTTTTATAGGAATCCAACAAAACCTGAGCTGGATAAAAAATCGGTCCGGGTAAATTGTTTAAATCATAATATTGCCAATCATATATTTTTTCATTTTCATCCGTTCGGATATCTCCACTTTCCCACTCAGCCATAAAATTTACTAAAACATCTTGTCTTCCTGCATGTCTAAAAATATTAGCAACTGATAAAAACTTTAAATTTTTTATTTCTATTCCGGCTTCTTCTTTGGTCTCCCTTTTAGCAGATTTTTCAAAGGATTCGCCAAACTCAATATGACCTCCAGTAAAAGAATATTCCCCATGTCCATGAGAGCCTTTTCTCTTCCCCATCAAAACTTTCCCATCTTTAAAAACCATCACTCCTACACAAGCTTTTGGTCTTTTATTTTTTTCTTCAGTCATCCCGATACTAAATTTTAATTAATAATTTTTATTTTAATGTTCCGTAATTAAAAATTTAGTACGGGACAAGTAAATTTTTTACACAAACTTTTTTGGTATTGGAAACTTTTTGGCTAATTTTTTTATTTCTTTATGCACTTTTTCTTTTACTTTTTTATTATCTTTATTCTTTAAAGTCAAAAGCATAAGCTCGGCTACTCTTTTACATTCTTTTTCTTTAAACCCTCGAGTGGTGATAGCTGGAGTACCAAAACGAATACCTGAAGGATCTAGTGGTTTTCTGGTATCCCCGGCAATTGAATTCATATTTAAAGTAATTCCTACTTCATCAAGCACGGTCTGGGCTTCTTTACCTGTAACTCCCAGAGAACCAAAAACATCAGCTAAAATAAGGTGATTGTCTGTGCCTCCACCGATCATTCGAACATTGTTTTTTCGTAATACCATTTCCATCGCTTTGGCATTTTTTAATATTTGCATAGCATACTTTTTATATTTAGGTGTCATTGCTTCGCCAAAAGCTACGGCCTTGGCAGCGATAGTATGCATATGTGGACCACCTTGGATTCCAGGGAAAATAGCTTTATCAATTTTTTTTGCGATTTCTTCATTCTCCCGAGTTAAAATAATTCCTCCACGTGGACCACGAAGTGTCTTATGAGTAGTTGAAGTAATAATATCAAAACCTGCATCAAAAGGATTTGGTAATACCTTGGCAGCGATGAGCCCTGCGATGTGAGCCATATCTGCCATAGTCACTGCACCTATCTCCTTTGCAATTTCTACAAACTTTTTATAATCAAGATTTCGAGAATAAGCAGAGAATCCGGCTAAAATTATTTTTGGTTTATTTTCTATTGCCACACGACGCAAATCCTCATAATCAATTTCACCGGTATCAGGATTTTTCATTTTATAGGTGACAAATTTATAAATTTTGGCTGGTAGTGTCATCGGATGCCCATGAGTCAAATGACCACCATGAGATAAATCCATACCGAGCACTGTATCTCCAGGATTTAATAAAGCTGCATACACTGCTAGGTTGGCTGGTGCTCCAGAATGAGGTTGAACATTGGCAAATTTACAATTAAATAATTTGCAAACTCGCTCGATAGCTAGACGCTCCACTTGATCTGTAAAGTCTTGCCCTCCATAATACCTACGTCCAGGATAGCCTTCTGAATATTTATTAGTAAAAATAGAACCATTCGCTTTTAATACGTCTTCCGAGACATAATTTTCAGAAGGAATGAGTTCTAGTCCTTCTGCCTGTCTCTTTGCCTCACCCTTTATTAAACTTTCTATTTTTTTATCTTGCATTCTTCCATTCTATCATATCCCCATTTATTTTCATTATGATAGTTCCAAGCTCATTAGTCCGTAAAATTTTAGACCCAACTTCAGAAAGAATATTCAACGTAGACTTCTGTGGATGCCCATATCTATTGTCTTTAGCGACTGAAATCAAAGAATATTTAGGTAAAACAGCCTCTAAAAATTTAAAAGACGAAGAACCACTAGAACCATGATGCCCTACTTTTAAAATATCACTTTCTAATTCTTCTTTTGAAAATTCATTTAAAATTATTTTTTCTGTCTCGATTGGGGCATCCCCAGTTAACATAATAGAAGTGTTATTATAAATAAGCTTGGCGACTATTGATCCATCGTTGGTAGCCCAAGAAGAAACATCTCGATCTGGAAACAATACTTCAAGAACTGCACCAGCACCTAAATTAATTTGCATACCTTTTCGAACTAAAATATTTGGAATTTTTTTATTTTTTATTTCCTTCTTTAAATTTTGATAAGTTTCTGAAGTTCCAATTGTTCCTGATTCAAAAACCATGCCTATTTGATAATTTTTTAAAATATCAGAAAAACCACCAATATGATCTAAGTCTGGGTTGGTAATCATTACTGCATCTATTTTTTTATCAAAAGGAGTCATTATTCTAGAGAGAGATCCTAGAATTTTTCTAGGTGGTCCTGTATCAATTAAAATCTGAGCACCTGTCGGAGATTCTATAAATAAAGCATCACCTTGTCCGACGTCGAGCATAGCAAAAGTAAAAGTTTTATTGGAATTTTGCCAATCATATTTAAATAAAATAAAAATAAAAACTACCAGAAATAGAACGGTAAAAATTAAAAAATATTTTTTAAAATTTTTAAACATTGTTTTAATTTTATAATATTAAAATTATTCTGCAAAACTAAAAAACTTTTTAATATTTTTACCAAAAAGTCTATAAACAAAATACGCGTAAATTAAAATTGTTAAAAATAATGAAAAATTAGAAATAAAAATTGCTGCAAAGGGTAAGTTTGAAAAAAAATTAATAACACCTAGTTCATAATGTAAAAGCATATAAGCCATATAACCAAATGGTATAGCTAAAGGATAATAAATAAGTCCAGCTATGCCAGTTAAAAATCCAAAGAACATAGTTAATGGAATAAGGGGTAAAATTAAAATATTTGCTGGTAATGCCACTAAGGACAAGTTACCCATCTTATATAAAATAAAAGGAAATACAAAAATATAAGCTGCAGTAGTTACAGAAATAATATCTCTTAATTTAAATTTAGTGGTCACCCACATAAAATATTTTTCAATTTTAGGTGAAAGAAATATTACTGCCACTGTCGCCAAAAAAGATAATTGAAAAGAAACATCGTGTACTAAAATAAGTGGATTAAAAAATATCATCACTACTCCTGCTAAAATTAAGGCTCGAGCTATATCATAATTCCTGCCTGTAGCTCGGGCAAACAGTGCCAATGTGGCCATAATGCCAGCCCGGATGGCTGTGGAACTTGCCCCAGTCATAATAATAAAAAGTAAAATAGTAAAAATTCCAATACTAATACCAAAATTTTTGGGTAGAAAAGAAAATATTTGCATGATCCATTCAGCCACTATCGTTACGTTGTATCCAGAGAGAGCTACTATATGAATCGTGCCAGTATTGATAAAACTTTGATTTAAAGCCTGATTAAAAGAAGACTTCTCTCCTAATATAAGACCACCCATAAACAAACTCTCTGGTTCTATAATAGATAAATTTATCTTTTCTAGAAATTTTTCTTTTATTCCAAATAATATACTTTTTATTTTGTTTCCATTATTACTAGAGACAATTTCAATTTTAGGATAAGCCATTACATAAAAAATTCCATCCTTCTTGAGATAATTTATATAATCAAATTCTTTACCTTGGTCATTTATAAAATTTTCAGGCTGCATTAATTTACCTCTAAAATTTACTTCATCACCATATTTAAAATCTTGCGCGAAATCTGTAGTAACTAATATTTTTATTTTTTCTCTAAGAACGGTTCTTAAGAGAGTTTCCCCAAGAACCGTTCTTGATAAAAAATACTGAGGGACCACGACTAATTTCTGATTATTTTCTCGTATATCTGACTCATCAACTATTTGCCCAACTAAATTAATATTTTGGTTTGATGATAATATAGGAATTGTTTTATTATAAAAATGAAACCTTAAAATACCTAAAGAAAAAAATAAAATAAAAAGTGTAAAAACAATACTCCATTTATTTTTAGTAAATAAACAAAAAAATATCATTATAAAAAATGATATTGTTGCCAATAAAAAAACTATATATAAATTTATAAAAAGAAAGCTACGTAATAGTACTCCTAAAACAAAGCCAAAGGATCCTAAGAAAAAAATCTTGTCTTGCACTAATAAATTATATCACTGGCTCATTATCAGCAAAAGAAGTAGCTATCACATCAACTCTTTCATTCCACTCAAAACCAGCATGCCCTTTCACATATGTCCATTTAATATTGAAATCTTTAGTTAGGTTGTGCAATTCTACCCAAAGTTCTTTATTTAAAACTGGCTTCTTGGCAGCATTACGCCAATTATTTTTCTGCCAATTAAAAATCCATTCCGTAATACCTAAAATCACATATTTCGAATCAGAAAAAATTTCTATATTTTTGACTAGGTCTTGCCTAGTCGAAACTTGTTTTAAAAATTTTAAAGCACCAATAGGGCCTGACAATTCCATTTGATTATTAGTGGCCTTATGAGATCTACCACCGATTTCTATTACTTTCAACTTTTCACTTTTAACTTTTAACTCGTCATTTTGTGGCAACAAAATGACTGCCCCCCAACCGGCAGGACCTGGATTACCCCTAGCTGCTCCATCTGTGTAAATTGTAATTATGTCTTTTTTCATATTCATCCCACCATTATATCAATAATTCTTAATCGAAGCTCTTCTTTGCCTCTAAATCTAGATAAATCAAAAGTTGCCAAAAGATTCACTGATAAATTTTCTTCAATTTTAGTTTCAAAAGAATCTTCATTAGAAAAAAATGAAATGGCCTTAACTTTATTTTTATTTATATCTTGGAAAGTAATTTCTAAATGTTCTCCCGAACCATTTTTACCGAATTTTTTAATATTATCTATTTTTACATTTTTAAAAAGAAAAATTGGTTTTGGATTAGCTAAACCAAAGGGTGCCATTTTCTCTATTTCCTTCCAATTCTTCATATTAACTAAACTAAGGCCCCCCTCTATATCAAAATTATTTGATAAATCCTTCTCTATTAATTTATTAATTTTTTCATAGGAATTCGAAAGTGTTTCTTCTAAAAAATGAATCTTGTCATTCTCTACAGTAAAACCACCCGCTAATTCATGTCCGCCGAATTCTAAAAAGTGTTCGCTATTTTGAGTCATTAATTCAACCACAGAAATGGAACCATTTGAACGACAAGATCCTTTTATCAAATCATTTTCATCTTTTCCCCAAACAAAAACGGTTTTATTATATTCATCTAGAATTTTACCGGCCACGAGCCCCAGTACTCCGACTTTCCATTTTGGATTTCCTATCACGATCACTTCCCTAATTTCTCTTTTCTCAAAATTCTTTTTTACTTCACGCATAATTGTCGCAACAATTAATTTTCTGTCATCATTTATTTTCGATAAATGAGTAGCCAGTATTCCTGCCTCTACTTCGTCTTTAGTCGAAAGAAGTTCAAAAGCACGAAGTGGATCATCCATCCGAGAGGCAGCATTTAGTCGTGGGGTCACCATAAAAGTGATATCATCCTCAGCTAAATACCTTTGATCAATGTTCATTTTGGCTAATAATTTTTGTAACCCCCCGCGTGGGCTTTTTCTCAAAACCCTCATACCGAAACTTGCTAGTACCCTATTCTCTCCCAAAAGTGGAACCATGTCTGAAAGAGTAGCAATAGCCACCATATCGAGCAACCACTTTTCCCAACCATTATTTATTTTATAATACTCACCATATTTTTTTACAAATGCTTGAACAAATTTGAAAACCACACCAGCACCACACAACATTTTTTCTGGATAATTATCTACTTTTGGGTTTAAAACTGCATAAGCCTTCGGCAAAGTTATAGAAGCAAGCCCCTCTTCGCCAAGGCTACGAAGGGGCAAGTGATGGTCAGTAATAATTACATCAATACCATCCACTTCAGCTTGAGCCACCTCGGCAACAGCCGTAATACCTAAATCAACTGTGATTAAAAGTTGTACCTTTTTTTCTGCAAATTCTTTTATAGCTGATAAATTTAAACCATAACCTTCAGAATTACGCATTGGTATATAAACTTCATAATCTTTATACCCAACTTTTTCAAATAAATCTCGTAAAATTACTGCACCAGGTATTCCATCTGCATCATAATCAGCATAAATGACTATTTTTTCTTTTGCCTCAAAAGCTTCAAAAAGCCTGATACAGGCTTTTTCCATATCTTTCATTAAAAAAGGGTCGTGTAAATCTTTTTCGTAATTTGGGTTTAAAAATTGTTCAATTTCAACATCATTTTCAATCCCTCTATTTTTCAAAAGAATTTTTACTAAATCTGCATATTTTTGCATCCATAAAGTATAGCATATATAAAAACTTGATATTTTTTAGATTTAAGGTAGAATACACCACATAGATGTTCTTAAAATATTAATTTAAAAATTTGAAAAGTATGACAAATGCTAATCTTATGCCTATTCCTTGGGATGGCAAAAACATTGAAGTTGGAAATATCTATACATTTCCTAAAGTTATTACCGTTGCTAGCTTCCCAGCAAAAATAACTAATTCAGAAAAGATAAAGAGAAAATTCCAAAAAGCAAAACTTATAGGAGTTAATCAGGATGACAAACAACTTAAGTTTGAAGCAAAAAAAATCAAGGAACAAAATGGAAAAATAAAGATCCAACCAAGACATAGATATATATTTTATCTACCAATAGATTTTAGATTAAATTAAGCAATAAACAAATAGACAAAAATATAAAAAGCGTTCAAAATGAACGCTTTTATTTTTTCTAAAATTTGATATTATCTAGATATGTCTAAACAAAATAAAAACTTAAAAACTATTGATTGTATTTTTTGTAAAATAGTAAAAAAAGAAATACCAGCTAATAAGGTATATGAAAATAAAAAATTTCTAGTTTTTTTAGATATTAAACCTGTTTCTGATGGACATGTTTTAATAATTCCAAAAGAACACATAATCTGGATGCAAGAAGCAGATGATAAAACAATAGCAAATATATTTAAATTATCTAAAAAAATAATGCTGGCTCTAAAAAAAGCACTAAAATGTGATTATATACAATTAGGAATAGTCGGCAACGAAGTTCCACACTTTCATATTCATTTAATCCCAAGATATTTCAATAATGTCTTTCCAAATTTGCCGACCAAAGAATATAAAGATGGAGAATCTAATAAAGTAGCTAAAAAAATTATTTCAAAGCTTGCCCTTTCATAACCCTAGAGAAGAAGGGTTTTAATTTTTTAAGAAAAATAAAAAAGGTTCAAAGACACAAAGTATCTAAGAACCTTAAAATTTTAAGCAACAAAATTTCAGTTGCTGAAGCAGGCACCGCGACCAGCAGGCCACTCATTGCCATAAGTGACCCCGTTGACATTGAAGCTGAGCTGACCATCGCCATCACGAAACGCGAAGAAGCGGTACAAAGTATGCATCCCTTCAATTTCAATATAAACAATTATACCTGTGCCTTTTTTATCTACTTCCCCGTTCAAAATGGCCTGCCGAATTATAAAAATTCCCTCTAAGTATGTGTAA
>Ga0172381_10005385_pt1 | contig 13000 bp, 15 predicted proteins | sample Leawel6488metaG_FD_119754 | JGI IMG/M metagenome (GOLD analysis project Ga0172381, IMG submission 119754) | Leachate microbial communities from a municipal landfill in Southern Ontario, Canada - Leachate well 64-88 metaG | ecosystem: Engineered > Solid waste > Landfill > Unclassified | place...
TAGTCCCTGCTTTAGAGTCTTTACCGATCTTAAAAGAACCAAATTGCCACCCCTTTTGCCCTCGGCTGTAAAGCACGGAAATTTTTCCTCGGGCAGACAACAACGGGATCAGTATCTTTTCGGCATCCTGGGCGTCTAAAAATTTCAATTTAACGATCTCTGTCATTAATGGCTCTTCAGCCTGGATTTTAGAGATATTCTCCATCTTAGTGACCAGTATTATATTGCCCTGGCGCTCAGAGGCATACCCGTAAGACTTTAAAAGCACACTCAAGGCCATTTCCCATGGCACATCTGCCATGCGTATGGTAACATTTCCGATCACGTCCGGAGTAGTAACAATATTTATGCCGGATTTGAACGCGATTATTTTAAGTACATTACGGATGTCGGCATCTTTAAAATCCATTGTCACATTCTGAGAAGCGCTCAGGCTTTGAGGGATGGCTATCGGCTTAACAGCCTCCGGCTCCGGAATACTTTCAGCCGCAGGAACAACCGTATCCTGTTTGACAGGCGCTTCAAGAATGCTATCAGTAGTTTTAGCTTGTGGCGGTTCTGCCGACACAGCAGCAACAGCCTGAGCATTATCTTTAACATCCTCCTGCGCTATAGCGCGAACAGAAGAAAAAATATTCAAAAATAAAACACCTAAGACCAATAAAATCGAACCTAGAGCTTTAGTCAAATTTCTTTTCACTGTTCCTCCTTATTCAATTCTACTTCAAGAGGTTCGCCGTCTTTTATTAGAATAACCTTATTGTTTTCGATCTTTAAGACCTCATAATCGTTTATATTATCACCGATCTTAACAACGTCGCCATTTATAATAGCACAAGATATACCATTTTCATCAAGAATTATTCCCTCAAGCGCTAAACCGGCCGCGCCACCCTCGGGCTGAACTTTTATCAACCTCCCATCAGCAGTAACAATCGGGACAAACGGATCGCGCTTGCCTTGAGGATCATAAGTATATTCTAAAGAATCCGCAGCATCCGCCGCTAACACAATAGCGCATGTTAACTGCATAAATACCAATAGAAACATTAAATTAATTTTACAGTTATTTTTTAACATAAACGATCAATGATAAATTTAAATTCTGGCGAAAGATATCAGTAGGAGACAGTAATATCTTAAGGCTGTCAACATTAACAAACACATCGGAATTTTCCAGTGAATTAATAAATTTTCCAAGAGCGTGATAAGTGCCCGAAAGTTCGACGCTGATCTTTAAAGGCTGTACAGAAGATTTGGCTAAAGCCCCTTCAACAACAGCTCCTGCCTGTTTGATCTGGGCAATAGCAACGCCATTATCATTAGCCAAGCTCTGCATCTTCTCTAAGAACAACGAGACACCGCCACCGCTGATCACAAGCTGGCGCTGCTTTCCCTGTAGGCCTTTTTCCTTCTGCTTCTGGGACTGCATAACGTTAAGGTCCCGGTTGAGCTTATCAATATCAGTTTGAAGCTTAGCGATCCTGGAACCGGAATCGGATAAACCTTTAACCTGGGCCATTATCACAAATGACACATCAAGATAAAGAAAGATCAAAACGAATATTCCGACCAACAAAAGTTTCTTTTTGTCTAAAGCCATAAAATCGATCATTTTGTTTTAAGTTTAGCGGTAAATACAAAATCAACTATATCGTAACCGCCGATATTCTTTCTTTGTAATGAACTTATATCGAGCTTATCAAAATCCTGGTTGAATTGCTGGTCCTTTCTAAGATCGTCGATAAATTTGTTCAATAACCCGACTTCCTTTTTATCCAGCGACAAAACCGAGCCTTTGATTATCAGCTCTTTGCGGTTAGCGGTAAGTTCATTGAACCAAATACCGTACGGCAGGCTAAGGCTAAGCTTATTCATTTTTTCAGCCCACATCACTCTAGCCGCGACCACCTGCTGCATGGCCTTATCGGCGCCCAAAAGCGCGGAGCTCTCTTTCTGAAAAACATCTATAGATTTTCTTTTTTGTTCCAACCCCGCCCATTGTTTATTTAGCGATTTCAGCTTGATCGCGGCTGAGGCATTACGGGTAATTACGTATAAATTTAAACCCGCCAATACCACAACCACAAGTATGACGGCATATATGATTATCTTATTTTGCGAATCCGCGGATACCGAAACATTCTTAGTTTTAATTCTTAGCTCTTCGGGTAAAAGATTTATCTCTATCATATAATCACCCACGTAGTGCCAAACCCAGCGCAACCGCAAACTGCCCGCCGGCATCTTTGATCTTGGCTATATCTATGTCTTTTTGCATTGCTACCTGGGCAAAAGGATCCCAGCACACGACCTCTACGTCAAGCAAACCGGATAACATGCCGTTTAATCCGGGGAATAAACTTGTGCCTCCGCTTAAATATATCTTTTTTACGCTTGAAGCGCTTTGGCTTTCATAATAATCAAATGACGTCCTTAATTCCGCGGCTAGCACGGATAACACACTTTCCATTATCTGAATAACCTTAGTCATCCTGTCTTTGTCAGGATTAAGTTTTAATTGTTCCGCCGCGTTATTATCAAGTTCCAATATCTCAACTATTTTTTGGGTGAAATTCTTACCCGCGATATTTATATCTCGGCTTAATTGCGGGATTTGCCCCTCTATAATATTAAGGTTTGTCACAGAATGGCCGATATTTATCAGGGCTGCCGCCTGGTGCTCAACAGGGCCTGCTTGAGGATAGTTATAGATAAAAGAATTCACCAAAGCCAGCGAATCAAGGTCCACAGTATTGACTTTTATCCCTGAATCAGCGACTGACTTTAAACGCACTGAAAGATAATCTTTTTTTACCGCCGCCAAGAGTACCAGCATCTTATTATCAGCCAAGTCAGGCTTTAAGATACAGCTGTCGATATTGACATCGGCAAGCGCAAAAGGAATATATTTTTGAGCTTCAAATTTAAGCGCGTTTTTTAACTCATCCGCGTTCATTTTTAAAAAATTAATGTACCTGATAATACTTGACGCGCCCGAAACTGAAAGCGTTGTAAATCTAGATGCCGGGCCTTCGGTTAGCTTCTTCAATATCGCAGTCAGGTCAATCTGTATCGGCTCAAGCAGAAACGAACAAAGTTCTGTTTTCTCTTTAGAGCGTTTTAATTTCACGGCCTTAACAAACGATGTGCCGATATCGATCCCAAGAGAATACCCTTCTCTAACAACCTCAGTTTTAGTTGCAAATAGTTTTTTCATATCCACTAATCAATTAAGTAATACTTCGCCTTTAGGGAGCTGTTTTTCGTATACGGGCTCTTCCCGCTCTCTAGCCTGAACCGGCTCCTGTTCTGCTACTACGGCTGTTTTTACCGTAACCGCGGGAGCAGCTACTGTCACGGGATTCAGCGGCTGAACGTCTTGCGCGGATTTAACATACATATTGATCCCTGCCACCATTAACAAAAATACTATAGCCGCTACAAACAATAACCAAAGATATCTTTTATCCATTTTAGACTCCCTCATCCTGCCAGACTAATTTGTTATCCAGCCCTTTTCCGCCGCTAGTCGCCTTGCCGTCAACGCTTGTAAAATTACTCATATACGGAAAATAAGGCGGCGTTAAACCCTGCAGCATTCTCGCGTCATAAACAAAATTTCTTCCATAACCCGAGATATTAGAATTTCCGCTAAAAGTCCCGAATGCTCCATAAAAATCAGTAATTACACCGCCTAAAAGAGTTGCTACGCCGCGAGTTCCGCCTATATTATAATTATCCACGGTAAAAACACCTCTGGGGGCCATTACAATTCCGTGAATATTAATATTATCCGGGGCCGAAGTTCCGATACTAACATCTCCATTCCAGGCCAATATCCCTAAAACATTTTGATAACCTTCAGCATTAACCGGTGGCCCGGCGTTATATTGCTGATAGGTAACGTTTCCGGTAATAGTTATATCATTTTCGCTGGATACCGTAGCCGCGGTCGCGCTCTGGACCACTCCGGAAAAACTGGTTATATCGTCTTTAGCATAAATAAGAACGCCTTCATTACCAACCCCGTTAGGAATACCGGAATATGTCTGCGTCTGGGTACCGCTTGTCACTGTTGTCTGATTGGTGCCATAATTTACAGTTATAACGTTAGTAGTACTACCCTGCGTGATTGTATATACCGGATTGTTACTGGCGTCTACAGACATAACAACACCAGAATCTCCGCGGATATAAATGCCTCCCGTAAGAGTTGACCCGTCATTAGCCACATATACGCCGTTTTGCCCGGGCTCAGTCATAGTGCCTAATGCCTGTTGTTTCAGGTCTGACTGAGAAACAGATGATTGCAGATTTATCTCATCGGCCCCCCTTTGAAAACCTTTATCAAAGACCGGCTTATCTTTACAGGGGATAGTTTCGCAACCTACCGCCTCACAACAGGCAGCATTAGAATCAGCGTCCAGCAACACAGTAGAGCCGTTGTTATAATATCTAGCCCTATTTTGATGCTGCGATACCTCTTCAGTAAAATGCGCCGACAGATTGTTGGCAAAACTCAGCGTTTCATTTGTATATACCGGTCCGTTAAAATTCGTGTTGGAAGTAAACCACACGGTAGTATTATTAGGGGTACGATGATGCGCGGTAAATAAGGCAAATTTGGCAAAACTATCCCTGCGCACAGTAAGCGAAAATGCCCCCTGTAATAAACGGATATTCTTGCTAACCGCAGGATTTACCGACGAGACATTGCCTTGTGATTCGATCGTAAAAGTATACGGAAAAACATACACATCTGTGGAAGTATTACTGGGAGCACCGTCGGCTTTAATAATTATCCTCGCCGAATAATTCCCCTGGACCGAACTGTTAAGCGTTCCGGAAGTAACCGTTAAAGTTGCCTGCCCCCCTGAAACCGAGAATTGCGAGCCACCATCAGGATAAGCATAGTCCCTTAAGAAAAGCAGGGAGTTATCCGCGTTAGCGTAGTTTTGTATGACATTTGACTGCTTTACCCCGATCATCCTGCCGGAAAGGTCCACGCGGATCCTATCCCTAAGCTCAGATAGAGCATGCCCTGCCCCGGCTTCGGCGAGATTAATCGCCTGCAGGGAAAATTTTTGCGTATCAACCGACCTTTTCTGGGTAAATAAACCGGAAAATAATACCGCTGTAAGCACCAAAAGCACGGAAATGATCATGCAGGTAACAATTAAAACTACCCCGCGTTTACCCATAATTAAAATTCTCCTTCACTAGGAAAGTCCAAAGTCACTTCTGAAGCTAACTCGGACGCCTGGTTACGTAAATATACTCTTGAGGACAAGGAAAATGTATATTCCCTGTTTTGCACCCCTACCCTGCTCGTCCTGACATTGATTTCAATAATCGGGCAATCCGATACGGGTACCGAACAATCAAATGTGGCACAGCCGGCACAACCCGCTCCAAAATAAATATTATCAATATCGCGCGCCACCACTACAGGCGAATCAGTACCTTCTTTCTTAAGTAATACCGAGGTATCAAGCGGATCTAACTTAAAAGTTACTTTCCTCAGAGCAGAGATATTACCATCTGTGTCAAATTCAGGCACATAAAAATCTAATCGTTTATTCTGATCTGAGATGGTAGTCGTGTAAGAATTACCGCTTGACGACCAGGTAACGCCTGATTGACGGATAAGCCTTACTACCTCATCGATAACCTGCCGCGCCTGCTGCTGGCAGGCCATATTATCCTGACCCGTGCGCCAAGATCGTTCAGAACCAACCGAAGCCATCATCACCGCGCCAAAAAGAAGCAAAAATAATACCGCAACAACCAATATCTCAATTAATGTTAAGCCCCTATTTGACTTTAGCTTCATTTCGAGATCATTGTCACCAATTCTACTGGTGAAGACGTGCAATCAGCAATGCTATTTCCGATTATACGGTTCTTGGACCTAAAACACGCGCTTACCCGCACCCTTTTAAGGTCTGAATAAGCGGTGTCAGTCACTTCCACCCTTGTTTTAGCGTCAGCACTGGCAAATCCTTCAATATCGGCCACTGAATTATTAAAAGCGAACAGGCTGTCAAATCCGGTATTCTTCACTATTTCCATCCTAGCCTGTACCGCGGCATTAGCCAGAGTCGTATCGCGCATAAGCTCGGATAAAATAAACATGTTTAGATATGTGGCAAGGAGCCCGACGAGACAAGAAACAAGGATAGTTGCCGCGAACAAAACTTCAATAAGGGTAAAACCTTTTTTAGCTGACAGCTTCATCATCCGCTCCTGCCTGCGCATCATGGTTAGCTTTTATAGAACCGGCTTCATCAACATAAAAGTACCTTCCTCTTAATAATCCGGTCGCCGTAGGATTAGCATTAAGCGTAAAATGATCCGGATCGGCAAGGCTATATACAAACTGATAGCCCTGTTTCCTCCCCTGAGCCAAAACAGAATCAATATAAGGAGGAACTGAAGCCGGTGATGCGAGATCCATCAAACCATCAGGATATGTTTCCTTAGCTATGTGAAAAAGCTGGCAGGCATTTTCAATCGTCTTTAGATTTGCAACTGCCGCGGCCTCATTTGCGGTTATTCGCGAACGAATAATGCTTGGCATAGCCAAAGTAAGCAGGATCAGCACTATACTGACCACCAGCATAATTTCAACCAAGGTAAAACCCCTATTCTTCATTATTCTTCCTTTCTGCAGTCTTGCGTAACAAATAGGCTACCGGTAGAAACCTTAAATATCTTTTGCCCGGTAATATTACATCTTATCGGAACAGCTGAACAATTATAACCCAGGGAATCAAGGCGATCACAAACATAATTGTAACCCTTAATAGGAAACTGCTTTGTATAATCCCGGTCTAAATACGCGGGTTCGGTTATTACTAGCTCGGAAATAGCTGATGGAAAGAGGCCCTTATTGTCTTTGGAGTAATTTTCTAAAGCGGCGGAAATAAGCTTTAATGTCGCGGATGCTATTGTCTCATCATAAGAGATATTCAACCTGATCGCTTTTATCACGGCAAACCTTAAGATAAAAGCAGAAACAGCTATAATCAACATTATAACTACCAGGCTTTTAGCCCTCTTATTTTTTAACATAATTTACATAACTTGTTTTTATTCTACAAGTTAGATTGTATCAGAAAGTGGAAATTTAGGCAAGAAATATTATATAATTATTTCGACTATTTTCTCCTGAACGGACAAATTAATTAGTCATCCTGAACGACCCGGGTTTTTCGTAACAAAACTGTCATCCTGAACGAGCAATTGCTTACGTCAGGCGAGTGAAGGATCTAAATACCGCTAGATTCTTCCTGCCTGCCGGCAGGCAGGCGTCGCGCTTCGCGCTCCTCAGAATGACTTTAGGGGTGAGTCTAAAAAATGATGGATGAAATTAATAAGGGCGGGATCAAATCCCGCCCTTATTTAACAAATTATACTCTACTGATTTATTGCAGAATATCGCCTGCGCAATCCGCTGCTGCTACAGCAGCATAATCAGCTGCCTGGCTGCGAATTACACCAGTCTGGTCAGTGCAGAAACTTCTGTTTCCTGTTGTGCCGCGGGTAACAGGATTAGCTACTGCCTGATAAGTATTAGCATCTCCTGCCAATGTAAAAGTATAGCCTGATTTCACGCCACCAGCTACAAAACCAGTAACATATGCCGGCGCTGCTCCTGTCAAAGCATCTAAAGTAGCCGGGTAAGTCGGTGCGGTCTGCGCGGCTCTAAAAGTTTCTGCAGCCGAACTAATTGTTCTTACTGTCGCGATCGCGGAAGACTCATTTGCGGTCAACCTTGCGCGAAGAAGACCAGGAATTGCGATAGCCGCTAACAAAGCAATAATAGCGACGACAATCATTATTTCTACCAACGTAAATCCTCTTCTCTTCATCTTAAACCCTCCTCCTTTAGGTTTTACTTCCTATATATAAATGCCCAACTGCTATATTTTTATAGCATTTACCTGATATTTTGTCAAGAGAAATATTTTATTTATTATTCGTAAACCATTCAATTGTCTTAAGTAAGCCGATTTCTAAGCTGACTTTTGGCTGCCAATGCAGCACTTTCTTGGCCAGGGTTATATCCGGTTTTCTCTGCTTAGGATCATCAACAGGAAGATCTTTATAGGCAATATTCCCCTTAGAAGCATAGGCGGAAAGTACCATTTTAGCAAATTCTAAAATAGTAAATTCTCTGGGATTACCCAAGTTAACCGGCGTATGAAGATTTGCATGGGCAAGCCTGTATATGCCATCAACCAGATCCGACACATAACAAAATGACCGTGTCTGATTGCCTTTACCGTATACCGTAATAGGCAATCCATTCATAGCCTGATAAATAAAATTCGGAACCACTCTTCCGTCTTTTATTCTCATCCTCGGGCCATAGGTATTGAAGATCCTAACAATGTGCGTATCAAGCTTGTGGATCCTGTAATACGCCATAGTTATGGCTTCGGCAAAACGCTTCGCTTCGTCATAACAGCCCCTGAATCCTACAGGATTAACATGTCCCCAATAGCTTTCAGGCTGAGGATGTACCAGCGGATCGCCATAAACTTCAGAGGTTGACGCCAGTAAAAAACCGGCTTTTTTATTTTTTGCCAGCCCTAAACAATTATGCGTGCCCAGTGACCCGACCTTAAGCGTCTGTATGGGAAATTTAAGATAATCCTCAGGAGACGCCGGCGAAGCAAAATGCAAAATAAGGTCAACCTTACCCTGTATCTTAATATATTCAGAAATATTGTGCTTCTTAAAACGGAAATTTTTGTCTTTAAACAGATGTTTGATATTTTGCGGCTTGCCGGTTATAAAATTATCCAAGCAAATGACTTTATAATCATTGGCTATGAATTTATCGCACAAGTGAGACCCGATAAACCCTGCCCCGCCGGTAATTACAACTATTCTCTTGCGCATTTAAAATACCTCAATGTAATTTTTAATCCTTCAATAAAATCAAATTTAACCTTATAACCCAACCCCTTTTTAGCAAGAGACAGATCTGCTGATGTGCGAAACACATCTCCGGGCCTTTTCTCTAAAAAAACCGGTTTAATTTTATTTCCAGTCAATTTATTCAGTATTTGCACCAGTTCCAACACGCTAAAATCCCTGCCACTGGCTACATTATAAATGCTATTTTTTGATTTCTTCTGTAAAGAAGCCAACAAATTAGCGTTAACCACATTGCTCACAAAAGTAAAATCCCGGGATTGTTTACCTGTCCCGTAGATAGGCGGCCTTTTATGGTTTAACATACAGTCAATAAATTTAGGGATAACCACAGCATATTCGTCATCCAAAGATTGCCTAGGACCAAAAACGTTAAAATATCTCAACGATACCGTAGGAATACCGTAACGAAGGCTGAATATTTTACAGTAATGCTCTCCCGCAAGTTTTGTCAGAGCGTAGGGAGAAATCGGCCTCGGAATAAAACTTTCTTTCTCGGGAAATTCCGCCACATCACCATAAACTGAACTGGATGAGGCGAAAATAAACGTCTTTACATTATTTTCAACTGCTGATTCAAGCAAATTAAGAGTGCCCTGGATATTTACATCGTTATATTCTTGAGGGTTATTGAATGATTTTGGGACGCTTCTTAATGCTGCCTGATGCAAAACAAAATCAATTCCCCGGGTAGCTTTAAGACAATCTTTCTTGGAACGGACATCCGCTCTAAATAAAGATATTTTATCCAACACCCCCGCAATATTGGATTTTTTTCCACTGGAAAAATTATCCATAATTCTAACATAGGCCTTTCGGCTAACCAGGGCATCCACAATATGCGACCCGATAAATCCGGCTCCACCAGTAACTAAATATTTTTTCATATTCTTATTATTTTTCTATCCTTGACCCCGCCATACACATTGCGGGTATCAAAAATAAGCCTCGCGTTTTTTTGTAAAAATTTATAATCTATTACAGCGTGATCAGTCACAATTATTATACAATCAAACCCACCAATGACGCCACTATCAAGCTTAATAGATTTAAGATTAAAATTTAATACTTTTAGATACGGGATCAAAGGATCATGATAGGACACATTTGCTTTTGCCTTGCGAAGTAATTCAATGATATCCAAAGCCGGAGATTTTCGCAGGACCCTAACATCCCTCTTATATGTTACCCCTACTATCAGAATACGCGCCTTATTCAAAGGAACACCGGATTTCTTTAACTCCGCTTTAACTCTCATAATAACATATCCGGGCATGCCGCTAATAACATCTGAGGCCAGCTTTATGAAACGGCTGCTAAATCCGTGGTGCTTGGCTTTCCAGTACAAATAAAGCGGATCCTTGGGGATGCAGTGCCCGCCGACTCCGGGCCCGGGGTAAAAAGGCATAAAACCAAATGGTTTAGTCTTTGCCGCATTGATCACTTCAAAAATATCAATACCCATCGCATGCGCCATCATAGCCAATTCATCAATAAGCCCGATATTGATCAAACGGAATGTATTCTCAAGCAATTTAACCATCTCAGCCACTCTGGCTGAAGACACAGGAACAACTTTATCGAATATAGCCCTATACACATCAGCTGTTAATTCACCGGCCAAACGATCTATCCCGCCGACAACCTTGGGGATACCACGTAAAGAAAAGCTGCTTCCCGGATCGATCCTTTCCGGAGAAAAACATAAATAAAAATCCTCGCCATGCCTGCTTCCGTCTTTCTCCAACATTGGCAATATGATTTCTTCGGTTGTACCCGGATAAGTCGTGCTTTCCAGAACGATCAATGCTTTTTCTTTTCTATTTCGTGAAATAGAACTTACGGCAGAGGTAATATATGAGATATTCGGTTGGTATTTACGTTTTAACGGAGTAGGAACACAAATAAAGACAACATCAGCTTGTTTTAAAAGATTAAAACTGAAAACCGCGCGGAACTTCTCTAAATCAGTAACTTTTTTAATTTCACTTGAAGAAATATCGGTTATATAGGAAACCTTGCGTTTGAGCTGGCTGACCCTGTCTTTATCTAAATCTACGCCTAAGACACTAAATCCCTTTTTAGCGAACTCCATTGCCAGCGGCAGGCCTACATACCCCAAGCCAACCACAGCGATCTTTAATCTCTTACTTTTAACCTTTGCCTTAAATTCTTTTATGAAATCATCCATAGCGGCCTATTTGATTGATCTTCTTCCGACGCTTTGATATGTGAATCCGAGGCTCCGCATTTCCTGCGGGTCATAAATATTGCGCCCATCCAGGATCACCGGGCGTTTAAGCAATTTTTTAATTTTTACAAAATCCAATTCTTTAAATTCATCCCATTCCGTAAGCACCAACAGGCAATCACTGCCCTTAGCAGCATCATACGAATCGCGGCAAAAAGTTACCCCTTTGATCGCATTCTTTGCCTTAGCCATAGCCTTAGGGTCATAAGCGCGTATCTTGGCGCCTTCCTTACGCAAAGACTGGATGATATCAACTGCCGCTGAACTGCGTATGTCATCGGTATTAGGTTTAAAAGAGATCCCGAGCACTCCGATCGTCTTGCCTTTAATTATCCAAAGCGCGTCTTTGATCTTTTCCAAAAAATACGATTTTTGCTGGCTGTTTATATGCCTAACCGCATTAAGCAGCTCAAATTCATAACCTAATTTTTCTGAAATCGCGATAAACGCATCTACATCTTTAGGAAAACATGAGCCGCCATAACCTAGGCCCGCATTTAAGAAATTTTTACCTATGCGCCTATCCAACCCCATCCCGAGAGCGACCTTAGAAACATCCGCCCCTACCTGGTCGCAGATCTGCGAAACAGCGTTAATAAAAGAAATCTTGGTGGCTAAAAATGAATTAGAGGCGTGCTTGATCAATTCCGCGCTCTTGACATCAGTAATAAGGATCGGGGCGTTCAGCGGCTTATAAAGCGCGGATAACAGATCAGCGGCTTTTTTTGATTCAACGCCTAAAACCACCCTATCCGGATGCATAAAATCGCTGATAGCCTGGCCTTCTCTTAAAAACTCCGGATTAGACGCTACGTCAAACTTATGATCTTTTGAGACGTATGCGGCCACAGTCTGCTTAACCCACATCCCGGTCTCAACCGGAACAGTGGATTTTTCCACTATTAACCTATAACCGGTCATATTTTTAGCTATATTCCTTGCCACATGTTCAATACCGGTAAGGTCTGCCTCTCCGTTTTCAAGCGAAGGGGTACCCACGGTAATAAAGATCACGTCGCTCTTTCTTACCGCTTCAGCGATATTGGAAGTAAATACCAAACGTTTCTTCTTTAAATTACTCTTGATCAATTCTTCAAGCCCGGGTTCATATATAGGTATATTCGCTTTTCTTAGGCAGGCGATCTTACCGGAGTCATTATCCGCGCAAATAACCTTATTACCCAATTCGGCAAAACAAGCGCCGCTGACTAAACCTACGTATCCGGAACCAATAATCGAAATATTCATGAATTCTCCGTTACGGATTTTCCTGGGAGCCGGATTTAGGCTCGCTATAGCTCTGATCAAAACCAAATTCAAGCTCAGGGAATGCTTTCATCCTAAAAATAAGCCAGATGGTATTTCCATCCCACTTCTTTCTGTTAAAGGTAAAATCAACCTGCCAACAATGCAGGTCACGCGAAATAGTATATTCTTGCTCTCTTACGCCTCTGGGCAAACCGGGCTGATGGCCGATATTCCTGCGTTGATACATTGAGAACCGCCATTTAGGATTAAAACGCCAGTTCGCGCTAAAAGTTATTTCATTACTGCCCTTTAATAAATAACGCTGGCCCAACCCGAAAGAACGGTCCTTTCCGACGTCAAAATAAAGGTCATAGTTAACATCATTAAAACGGTTATAGCCCACGGAGTCCCGCGCCCCGGAATGCTTATAGTTTGCCGTTGATTCAAGCCGCATCCACGAAAAAGGCAGGACCTTCAACTGGAAATAAAAATCCCTGAAGCTGGAGCCGTGCTCTCCGGTTTTAGGCTTAAAATCATAGTTGGTAGTAACCA
>Ga0172381_10005386_pt1 | contig 13000 bp, 13 predicted proteins | sample Leawel6488metaG_FD_119754 | JGI IMG/M metagenome (GOLD analysis project Ga0172381, IMG submission 119754) | Leachate microbial communities from a municipal landfill in Southern Ontario, Canada - Leachate well 64-88 metaG | ecosystem: Engineered > Solid waste > Landfill > Unclassified | place...
AGTTAGGTAAGATACTTAAAATTCTTCGAAGATTGAAGGAAGAAGGAAAGATTGTCGAATCTATCTATACCCAAAGCTGCGGTAGTAGCTGGCGGGTAATGAGTGGCTCAAGGTTGGCCTATCTCGAAGAGAGATCTTCGCGCATGTACTGGGACGAAGAAGACTACACTTTTTATATGGGTATCGGCGGAATACTTTCAGGAATTTTTTCTAATTTGGAGAATATCAAAGAGGAAATGACAAAAGTATTCTCAGAGGCAAACCCAGATAAAATAGAAATTAAGGAAGAGCTTAATTGTGTTGAAATGACTTTTAAAGAAGTCGTAGCAACTATTACCGTGAACGAAGAGTGCGTTCTGAGTCCGGAAGAAAAAGACCTGATTGGCGATAGAGTATTTGCTTCCTTGTGGGAGGGCTTTGACCAAGATGGTCGGCTTATTTACAAAGAAACTGGCACGAAATTTCTTAAACAGACTGCATCACCTACTCGAAGTGTATTGCTCCAAATTTATCCCAGCGGAAGAGGGGCCAGAGGAGCATATATCGAATTCATGGAAGAGAGGAAAAGATGCCAGGAAAGTTCTTTTTAAATCACTATTTTTTAGTGATTATTTGTTTTATTATTGACAATCTATTTTACGGGTGTAAAATACAATTAAGATAAATAATAAAATAAATATGGTAAAAAAAGCAATTAAAAAGACTGGGAATAAAAAAGAAATCAGGATTGCGATTGCCGGATTAGGTAATTGCGCCAGTTCCTTGGTACAGGGAATACATTACTATAAAGACGTTAAAAATGACGATGAAATAGTCCCCGGTCTAATGCATAATGTTTTAGGGGGATATAAAATATCGGACATTAAAATAGTGGCCGTTTTTGATATAGATAAGAGAAAGATTGGGAAAGACGTATCTCAGGCTATTTTTGAAAAACCCAATTGTACTAAAACATTTTGCCACGATGTTCCAAAGACAGGAGTAATCGTTAAAATGGGACCGATTTTGGACGGAGTCGCTGACCATATGAAAAACTATCCCGAAGAACAGACATTTTTACCTTCAGACAAGAAAGCGGTTGATATTGTCGAGGAATTAAAAAAGACAAAAGCAGATATTCTTGTAAGTTATATGCCGGTAGGTTCGCAAAAAGCTACTGAGTTTTACGCTCAGGCCGCTTTGGATGCCGGAGTAGGATTTGTTAATTGTATGCCCGTGTTTATCTGTTCTGACGAAAAATGGGAAAAGAAATTTAGAGATAAAGGACTTCCTTGTATCGGAGACGATATTAAATCACAAATAGGAGCAACAATAACTCACAGAGTTTTATCTCACTTATTTGCTGAAAGAGGAGTCACTATCGACAGATCATATCAATTGAACGTTGGAGGAAATACAGATTTTTTAAACATGTACGGAGAGAGGGCGAGGTTAAAAACAAAGAAAGTATCAAAGACTGAAGCGGTTGAATCTCAATTAGCAAAAAGGTTGAGTTACGACAATTTGCATGTTGGTCCTTCAGACTGGGTTCCTTTCTTAAAAGACAACAAGGTTTGCTTTATCAGAATGGAGGGTAGAAAGTTCGGCAACGTTCCGGTTGAGCTTGAATTAAGATTATCTGTCGAGGATTCTCCTAATTCTGCCGGATGCGTTATTGATGCTATAAGATTATTGAAAATTGGTTTAGATAGGGGAATCGGGGGAACGTTATTGTCTTCTTCGGCCTACTTCATGAAGCACCCGATGAAACAGTTTACTGATGAGAAAGCCAGAGAAATGATCGAAGAGTTTATTGCCAATAAAAGAGAAAGATAATATAATAAATTTATGGAACCAATTAAAAGATTCATCAATTCAATTACAGAGGGAAATCTCTGGACCTACATTCTTTCTTTAGGAAAGGAACAAGAAGTTCAAGAAAGCGAAGTTTCTAGACTTATTTTTGAAAAGTTCGGATTTCTTCCCAACGATTTAATGGTTAAGAGTGTTTTGTTCAGGCTTAAGAATGACGGCTATGTAAGTAGAGAAAAATTGGCTGGAAAGAAAGCTTACAAAATTACGGAGAAAGGAAAAAAGCAGATAGAAGAGATGAAAAGTTTTTGTTCGAATTTAATACAGAAATTATAACAGCTTAAGGGCTGTTTTAATTTGTAATAATAATTAATAAAAAAATGTTAGATACAAAAAGACACTGGTTTAAGGATTTGGAAAAAATAGTCGGTTCTGTCTTCGGAGCGTTTCCGATTACACCCAATCAATATACTTATCTTTCAGGAGTTTTCGCCTTAATCGGTCTATGGTTCATGATGGGAGAAAGTTTGATTTGGGCAACAGCATTTTTCGTAATTGCAGCCGGATTAGATTTTGTTGACGGAGCGGTGGCGAGAAATAAAAATATGTCGAGCAAAGTGGGAGCATATTTAGACACTGTTTTTGACAGATATGTCGAAGGAATCATTTTTTTCGGAATGATGTTCTTGGCGCTCCCCGAAGTAATTTATATTCCCGGACAGGCTTGGGTATATTTAGCTATCTTCGGCTCTGTAGTTACAACCTACGTTAAAGCGGCAGCTAAAGAAAAAGATTTGGTTAATCAAGAATTAAAGGGGGGATTATTATCAAGAGGAGAGAGATTGATTTTAATATTTATTGCTTTGGTTTTGGGAATTATTTATCCTGATTATCTATACATGACTTACGTTGTTGCAATGATAGCCATTCTGGCAAACTTTACAGCAATTCAGAGAGTTCACTCGGCGATATCTATTAATACTAAATAAAAAAAGCGGTCCCAACGGGGCCTTTTTTTATGTAAAAATAGCGATATTATTGCGGTCAACGATTGTCGGTCCGCAATAGATGTTTGTGAATGCTGAGGTCTCTCTGCCGGTTATAATGTTGTAGGCTATCTCTCCAGATAATGCACCCTGTTCTCTGGGATGTTGGATAAGGGTACAGAGCACTTCTCCTGAGTTAATGGCCTTAGCGGTTTTATCATCGAGATCCATCGCAACAACAATCGGGTTTATCGGATACTTGTTTTTCAGAGAGCTGGCGAAATCTGTTCCAACTGGACCCAGGGAAATGATTGCCGGCTGTTCCATGAATTTGCAGATAATATCAGTTTTTTTAGAGTCTCTGATATCTATCGTGCAAACTGGAATTCCATACTCCCCAGCTATTTCATGTACCCCTTCAATTCTTTTTAAATAACCGAAGTGATCTTTGTCTTTGATAACGTAGATAACGTCGAATATTTTTCCGGAATAAAACAATTCTCGAGCAGCTTTTCTTCCAGAAACTTTTTCGTTCGTCCCTACGTACCCTTTTAGTTTGCCCTTTAATCTTTGTTGGAAGACAAAATTGGGCGGAACATTGATCGCAATGACAATTCCTCGGTAAGACTCAAGCATCTTAATGAGTCTTTCTTCGTACTCACCTTGTTCGGGGGTAAGGGGAAGAACTATTATATCAGGGTTTTTAGCTATAGCTTCAGCAACTTTTTCTAAATATTCCTTAATGTCGTTATAGTTTCTCAGAAGAGAAAACACTTCACATTTCAAGGAATACTTACTTGTTGCCTCTAAAAATCCTTCGACAATAGCTTGCCAGACTCCAGAAAATTTCAAGGTCGGATGTTTAATCCGGCTGTGAGTTATGAGTATAATACTCACCATCGTTAAGTCCATTTGTTCACCTCAGCATGCAAACTTATTGGTAAGCAGGCTGATTTTAATATGTTAAAAATAGGGGATAATGTCAATATTGACAGTATATATTATATATTGTATAACTTATTTACCAATAACAAGGGTAGAACTCTTGCTATTGCTGTAGCTTGAAAAAGGAGAAGACTGAACCATGAAAGCAAACAAAGAGATTTTGGTTGCTATTGCTGGTCTAGGGAACTGCGCATCTGCGCTGATTCAAGCCGTTTATCGTGAAAAATCGAAAAAAGACTTGAAGGGCGTTATGCATAGAGACCTGGGTGGGTACAGCATAGCAGATGTAAAGTTTGTTGCCGCATTTGACGTCGACAAGAACAAGGTAGGAAAAGATATTTCCGAAGCAATCTTTTCCGGACCGAATTGCACTGAAAAAATTTCAGATGTTTCCTATATGGGAGTTTATGTAAGTTTAGGGCCCGTCCTTGATGGTGTTGCTTCCCACATGAAAGATGAATTCTGTCCTATGGAACAGAAAATTACTGAGGAGCGAATTGTTGCCATTCTTCGAGAATCCAAGGCAGAAGTTTTATTAAACTACATGCCAGTTGGTTCTGACGAGGCAACTGCGTTTTACGCACGATGCGCCTTGAAAGCTGGTTGCGGTTTTGTAAACTGCATGCCCTCGTTTATCTGTTCAAAACCAGAATGGGGAGAACTTTTCAGGAAGGCAGGATTGCCTTGTATCGGCGACGATATAAAGTCGCAGATTGGGGCGAGCGTGCTTAATCGTTCAATTCTGCACCTCTTTGATATGAGAGGAACAAAGATTGAAGAGGCTCTCCAGAGTAATACTGGTAACAATACCGATTTTAGGAATATGCAGGATTTGACTCGGTTGAAAACTAAATTTGCCTCAAAGACAAACACACTCATATCCAATGTTTCTCAAGATATCGTGGCCAAAGTTATTTGCAACGGATACGACCCGAATATTAAAGGAGATCATAAGATTTGCCATATTCATATCAAAGCCATCGGAACTGGAACGGAAGTAGTTTTCGATTCAAAAATGGAAGTCGTAGATTCATACAATTCAGCCGGCGTTGTTATCGATGCTGTCCGTGTCATCAAGATCGCCCTTAATCGGGGAATTTCTGGACCGATTATTCCGGCATGTGCATACTTCATGAAGTTACCACCGGAACAAATGGAAGACAATTACGCAAATTTTCTCCTTGATGAGTGGATTCATGATGGATCAAGAACTATTATCTGTTCACACAGCAGAATTCAAGATTTTTCATTCTCAGGACAAAGATATTCTGAGTTCTGGACGAGGACAATAAAAGAACTTGTCGAGAACGCCCGAAAGCATCACCTAAAAATTAAGGTAATGTCTCCACGAATACACTACCACGATGAAAAGGAGTATCTGAAAATCATTGAAGAAGCAATCAAAGAGCTTCTTGTCTGTCCTTCGGGATATGAACGAAATCTAGTGATTCCTTTCAGCATCACTGATCCGAACCTCAAAAAGAAAATGATAACCCTGCTTCAGTCATGCGAAGGGATTAATATCTACAGCATTAATGTTGCTCCTGATGAAGAATTCCTTTCGCAAGTACCTAATATCTGCGGGTATGCTGGAATGGATGAGAATAAGATTGGCGAAGAGCTCTATAAAGAACTCGTTTCGCGAGCTGAAGTCTCAACCATTATAGTCGTTCGTCACCAGAAAAATCAAGGCCTTGAGTGGAGAATTCAAGCCATCAAGAGGATGGCGGAAGTAAATCAAAAAAAGGTGATAGTTTTTGGTGCTCACGAGCAAAGACAGATTAAAAAATATGTCGGATTGAAGGGTGTGGGAATTATTACTTTGGGTTGCCGGGGCACAGAAATCATCCTTGGCTTCAAATCGAGTCGCAACACGCCAATCGTATGTATGGACAATAACTCTAAAGTCGATGCTTTCTTAAATCAAATGAAAATAGCGACTTCTTACAGTCAAGAGGGTTTCTATGGAGATATTGTTTTCTCGGGAATCGTCAATGCAGAGATGACCCCGCGGAAAGAGGTAGTAAGTTAGGGAGAGGATTACAATCTTCTCTTTGGGGCCTGTATTATAAATCCAACGAGAGTGATTGAAGGATTTTGAAAAAAACAACAGCGAGAAAACAAAGTTTCTCGCTCTTTTTATTTAGATTGCCGAGGAGAGGTTCGTCTTATGCAAAAGCTTACATGCACATACCTAAATTGAAAAATAAATAAGATAATGTTATTATTTAGAAAATGAAATTATACAAAGAAATTCCGTATTTATTGCAAGGGATATGGTCAACCGGCTTCAATATTATATCGAAGGTTTTTCCTTCTTTTTTTGCTGGAGTTGCGAGCGCATCTCAAATAAGTATTATATACTCTCTTTACGCTACTTCTAAATTCTTAGCTGTACCGTGTGGCTGGATTTCTGATAATTTAGGCAAAGGCAAAACATTATTTTATGTTTTTTTCATTTTACCGATAATAGCGCTAATGTTTACTATATCCGATTCTCTTTTATTTTTTACAATAATGTATTTTGTTATAGGGCTACTCGGTAATTTTTATTATTCCTCCATTAACAGTATTGTAACTATTCTAAATAAAGAAAAAACAAAAGCCTTATTTAAATTGGAAAGCTTTTATCAAATAGGTGCTTTTATAGGTCCGATAGTGGGAGGGGCATTAGCTTTTAAAAACGGGGGAATGCGAATGGCTTTTTATACTTGGGCCATACTTGGAATTATTGGATTTTTTCTATCCTACTTTTTAAAGAATGAAAGTGCTATTCAGAAGAAGGATGAAAAGCGTCCTGATTTTAAAAATCTTTTAAGAGAGTTAGGATCTGATAAATGGAACTTTTTATTATATTTAATTGTCGGCGGCTTCCTAACAGGATTCTTTGAATCAGTTATCGCCCTAGCCGTTCCACTGTATTTAACATCTGTTAATTTTGATATTGCGAGAGTGGGAGCTGTTATTGGTTTTGGTTCTTTGGTCAGCGTATTTGGATTATTGGGACTGGGAAGGGTTATGGATAGGATGGGACACAAAAATTCATTGATAATAACTTGTTCTTTAGTCGCCGCGTCTTCAATATTTTTTATTATTAATAAAAATATAATATTATTAATAATAATGTTCGGGTTATTTACAGTTGGAAGAGCTGGCGGACTAAATGTTACAAGAGCTTTTATTTCTTCAAATATCGCAGAAGAATTAAGAGCAACCGGAATGTCTATAAATGATATCTTTCAGTACTTAGCAAGAGTAATAGGGCCGATAATCGCAGGATTATTAATTGATTTTAGTGGCGCCACTTCTCCTTTTATTATATGTTTTGCATTAGCTTTACTCGCAGCGATAGCAATGATATTTAAAGATAGAATTTTCCGTTTTTTAAAATTGGCCTAAAGTATTAATTTTTTAATATTCCTATTTTGGCTAAAAATGGTGTGACAATATATATCAAAGGGGATTTTTTCCCTTTAATTTTTATTTGTTTGTTTAATATCGCTTGTTTTAATTCTTCTTCTGTATTTCCTTCGAACTCTGCATATGTGTAGCCGATTGCTTTATAGTAATGAGAATCGCTTCCCGCCGTCATTCCAAGATTATGTTCCTTTGCGAATTTCATTGCTTTGTCGTCAGGACTTATTCCGGGCTTTCTTCCATTGAAAACTTCTATTCCATCGATCAAATCAAGGTATTTTGTTATATCGTCCTTGAATCCTTCGCTTCCGTGGAAAGGATGAGGAACAATAACTAAGCCGTTTTGTTTTTTAATTTGTTCCATAACCCACTTCGGGTCTTTTTTATATCCATCTATCCTTTGTTTCAAAAACAAACCCAAAACATCCCCCTTGGTTGTTTTCATTTCTTCTCCGAGGATAATAAGAAAGTTATGTTTTTTCCCAGCTTCAAGAGCTTCTTGCCAGCAATCGGTATTTTCGTGGTCGGTTATGGCTATTCCGTCCAACCCCATCTTCTTTGCTTGGCTAATTATGCTTTCAATGCTTGAAGAAGCGTCGTAGGAATATTTAGTATGGCAGTGTAAGTCTATTTTCATATTTTTATTATACACAAGGATTGTATTTTGACAAAGAGAAAAAATAGAGCTAATATATTTTTATACAAATCTGCAAATTTACAAATTATTTCTACAACTTACCGGTGATTGAATGAGTGACAAAAAAGAAAGTTGTTTTGCTGTTGTCTACTATTCTAGTAGACTCTTCAATGAATTGTTTGTGAGCAATCTCGAACTTCTCGACGCAGTCGGGGGCAAGAAAAATGTTGACAGAAGGAAATTCGACATAAAAGTGACTTGTCCAAACATCGAGGCTTATCATAGCCTTATAAACACAAAGGAACCCATTGAAAGCAAGTTCAATAAAGAAGCGGTTGAGAAAAGCCTGATAGTTAAACGCCCAGCCCATGTGTACCGACTTTTGCCCGACCCAACGAGAAAACAACTCAGAAAACAAGGGGTAAGAATTTCATTCGTAGAAACCGATCAAGGATCCAGGGCCATATTGACCTTTCCAGATCTTGATACCCGGTTAAATTTTATGGACACCATCGGGTGTCCTAATCCATATATATTGCCCCAAATTGCATAATTTGCTATTCTGGAAGCATGAATAAGAGAATATTTGTCAGCATTAGCTTGCCGGAAAGCATCAAAAATAAACTGGTTTTGTGCCAGGAAGAGATTTCTGATTCTTTTCTGCATTTTAACGATTTCTGTCCAGTAAAATGGACAAAGAAGCATAATTTACATATTACGCTTTTTTTTATCGGCTATGTGGAATTGGAACAGCTGGTTTCAGTTTTTGAAACAGTAGAAAATATTGTTAAAAAACACGATAGCTTTAAAATTGATTTAAAAAACATTTCTTACGGCCCCAAAGAAAAATCTCCAAAAATGGTTTGGGTGAGCGGAGAAAATTCTCCTGAATTAGGAAAATTACAGTCTGAATTAGAAAAAGAATTATTGAATGTGAGACAGCCTGACAATAGTTTTACTCCGCATATTACTTTAGGAAGAATAGTCCAGTGGAAGTTTAATAAGATAGAGCCTGAAGAAAGGCCGGATGTTTTTAAAGATATTTCTTTTTCTTTCAATGTTGGTTCGGTGGAAATAATGGAAAGTGACCCGAACAAACCGGGAAATCAGTACGCGGTATTAAAATCAATTCCATTAAAATAATATGAAAATACACTTTATTGGTATCGGGGGAATAGGAGTTTCCGCTTTAGCACAATACTATTTGGGAAAAGGAAACGAGGTTTCCGGTTCAGACATTGCATCGTCAGAAACTACAGAAGATCTTAAAAAGAAAGGGGCCGTTATTTTTATCGGCCCGAATTCAGCGGAGAATATAAAGGACTATGATTTAGTTGTCCACAGCCCGGCGGTAAAGGAAAACAATCCGGAGCTAATTGAAGCCGAGATGAAGGGAATTAAGATTTTAAGCTATCCGCGGGCCTTAGGAGAATTGACAAAGGAATATATAACGATAGCTGTTTCAGGAACGCACGGAAAGAGCACAACCACGGCTATGATTTCTTTGGTTTTAGTTGAAGCAGGATTAGACCCTACAGTAATAGTCGGGACAAAGCTTAAGGAATTCAACAATTCCAATTTTAGGATGGGAAGGTCTGAATATTTGGTAATTGAGGCTTGCGAACACGAAGAGTCCTTTTTACAATACTGGCCGAAGATAATCGTGGTAACAAACATTGAAGAAGACCACTTAGATTATTATGTTAACATAGAAAACATTAAAAAAGCTTTTAATGAATTTGTTTCGCATTTAAAAAAAGACGGTATTTTGATTAAAACTAAAGAAACACTGATTGACACGGACAAGAAAACAATTAATTATTCTTTAGAAGACAAAAAAGAAGTTGAAAAGTTGAAAGAAATAATAAAGATTCCCGGAGAGCATAATATTTTAGACGCTTTGGCAGCTCTGAAGGTAGCTAGAGTTTTGAAGATTAAAGACGACGTTGCGCTTAAAGCCCTTTCTCAGTACGCTGGTTCGTGGAGAAGGTTTGAGGTAACCCAATTACCCGACTTTATTCTAATTGATGACTATGCCCATCATCCGACTGAAATACTGGCGACTTTAAAAGGAGCAAGGGAGAAATATACAGACAAAAAGATATTCTGCGTATTTCAACCTCATCAATACCAGAGGACCTATCTGCTCTTTGATGATTTTGTCAAAACATTCAAGGAGGTTATGGAAAAGAAATTAATTGACAAGTTATTCTTGATAGATATTTATGATGTTGCCGGAAGGGAATCAGAAGAAGCAAAAGAGAAGGTTAGTTCAAAGAAGCTATCCGAAGCTATTGGTAATGCTACATATGTTTTAAAAGAAGACTTATTTAAGGAATTAAACGGGGGAGAGGTTGTTATCTTTATGGGGGCTGGCAATATTTACAATTTGAGCCAGGATTTAAAAGGTTTAAGCGGGTTTTGTTCTTGAAGAATTAAAATATGAAAAAGATAAATCAAAAGATAGTTATAAGGTCACCCAAAATATCTGATGTTGATTCTTTGCTTGAGATGATAAATTCATTAGTTGAAGAAAGGGCAATGATAACTATACAAAAGAAAATAACTCTTGAGCAAGAAAGAAAATATTTAAAGGGAATAATAAAAGATAAAGAATCTATACATTTGTTTTTAATTATTAATGGAGAAGTGATGGGAAATGCAAGAATAACTAAACATGAAAATATAAAAAGCCATATTGGAGAAATAGGAATTTCTCTTAAGAAAGAAGGTAGAGGATTAGGGTTGGGAGAAAAGCTATTTAAAAGAGTAATGGAAATAGGAATTAAAAAATTCAAATTAAAGATAGTCATTTTATATGTTTTTGCTAAAAATAAAATAGCCCTAAGCTTATATAAGAAAATGGGTTTCAAAAAAGTAGGAACAATTAAGGGTGGAGTAAAACATTACGAAAAGTATGACGATTATGTAATGATGGTTAAATACATAGATTAACCTTTTAATATGGAATACAAAGATTCAATCAGTAAAAAAATAGATATTAATCAAATTAGACTTTTGCGAAAGTCTATAAAGTGGCAGCCCAGGAGTGTGAAAAAGTGGAAAGAAATTTTATCAAAATCATCTTTTGTTTATACCGTTTGGAATGGTAGTAGATTAATAGGGATGGGCAGATTGGTGGAAGACGGAACTATGTGCATGTTCTACGATATTGTGGTTCACAAGAATTATCAGGGTGAAGGAATAGGGAAGATGATTGTAAATAAATTAGTCGAGCAAACAAAAGGTAAGAAATACTGCTCAATAGCCTTATTTACCGATAAAGATAAGGTTAAGTTTTATAAAAAATTAGGATTTGAGGTCGTTGTTGCAATGGAGCATAAAAAGTCTTTTTAGGAGGAATTAAGTCATGATAAGGAAGATATAATAGCCATTTGCGGGGGATTTTTTATAAAATTTTTATTCCAAAACTTTTTAATTCTTTTGCGAGTCTGTTTATTGGCAGACCCATTGCATTGAAAAAATCACCATCTCTCCTGTTTCTATCAAAATAGCTCCCACTTCTTGAAAATAAATTAAATTTAGGTATAATGATAACCATGGAAATAATTTGGATAACTTGGGATGCGCTTTTAAAGACAAGAGAATAAATTACTCATGCCCCTTTTTGGGGTTTTATTTTACAAGAAAATGAATAATAATCAGAAACAACAATCCGTTGAAGAGTTCGTAAAAAAGTTTAACTTTGATTCGTGCGTTTTAGAGTTGTTGAAATCTATTGAAAGTGACAACGAAAGAATCAAGGACCTTGTTATTAGTAAGTATTTGCAAGTACCTCTCTCTGAGACAGAAGAAGAAGATGTTCTTGATTATTTTATAAACAACAGTGTTTTTAGTGCAGCTACGCTTGCTAATCCCGCCACATCGGTTGTTACAGAATTTTTGTATGACCCCAAAGCATCTTCTCCTATTGATAAATATTTTTTTGCATCAAAAGGGGGAAAGGCGATTCATTCAAGACTTATCCGTGTTGAAGAAAATCTTCATTCACTTATTGAAGAACACTTGAAGAACGGAAAGGTTTTAATAGGTAATTTAGGAGGGGGACCAAGCAGAGATGTCATAGATGTTTTTTCTAAATATTATCGTAATAATGATAATGTTAGAGCTATTAGCGTAGATAAAGATAAAAATTCGATTAAAAGAGGAAAAAGAATGGCCGAAATGGGAGGGGTTGCTAGTAAGATAGAGTTTTTAGAAGCTAGCTTTACGAGATATAAGCCAAAGGAAAAATTTGATATTATTCTTTTGATTGGAGTTCTTTGCTCTTTGCCAGTTGAAACCTGTATTTTGCTTTTAAAAAAAATAAAACCACTGATAGAAAAGAATGGTTCTATTATAATAAGTAATGCGGCGCCTAAAATGTTGGAAGAAGATCCTTTTACTTATTTCGTCATGAGCAAAATAGGGGGTTGGGATTTAATTTTTAAGGAAGAAGCAATACTTAAAAGTATTTTTGAAAAAGCTGGACTTAGGTGGCAAAAAAGCTTCACAGATGATTATGGATTTCATTGTATGAGTATAGGTACAAAAAACAATACACTTTTTAAACGCTTTTAATTCCTATGAATATTTATATTATATTCAGTTTTATTAATGGCATTGTCGCGATTATTTTTGGATATTTTATTTTTTCGAAAAACTGGAAAAATATAACGAATATAACTTTTTTATTAATGAGCATAAGCGTTGCCGTCTGGAGCTTCTCTTATTGTGAGTGGCTTTTAATGGCAAATGCTCCAGAGGCTCTTTTTTGGTCGAGAATGCTTAATTTGGGAGCTACATTTATTCCAATTTTTTATCTTCATTGGGTGTTAAGTATTTTAAACACAATAAAAGAGAAGAAAAAAGTTTTAGTATTTGGTTATACAATAACTTTTCTTTTTTCTCTTTTTAGCTTTTCGCCACTCTACATTAAGTCAGTGGCAGAAGTGTCGTCCTTTCCATATTGGCCACAGGCAGGAATTGCTTATATATTTTTCTTAGTTTTTGGATATTTTGGTCTAATTTTTTACGGTTTATATCAACTTATCAAATCAAGAAAAATAGCAAAGGGAGAGAAAATGCATCAAATTAATTACGTTATTTTGGGATCTCTTTTTGGATTCGGCGGTGGTGCAACGAATTTCCCTTTAATGTTCGGCATAGGATTCTTTCCGCCAGTTGGTCAATTATTGATTATTTTTTATATTATTATACTTGG
>Ga0172381_10005387_pt1 | contig 12997 bp, 22 predicted proteins | sample Leawel6488metaG_FD_119754 | JGI IMG/M metagenome (GOLD analysis project Ga0172381, IMG submission 119754) | Leachate microbial communities from a municipal landfill in Southern Ontario, Canada - Leachate well 64-88 metaG | ecosystem: Engineered > Solid waste > Landfill > Unclassified | place...
ACCGTGGCCAGCAGATAGAGAATATTGATTTTATGGCCGTTGCCGACAGGTGCATGGAATTGGCAAATAATACATCGTTCACAGTTATTGAGATGCCGAAGGAAACAACACATAAACGTGGGTTTATTATTGGTATTCCCCAAGCGTATAAGGAATGTTCATTTGATAACTATAAGGGAAATGATAAATTAATTAAGGATTTACAAGGCATAACCGTTGACGGTCTTGTCTTGCGTGGGAATACAGGTTGTGGAAAAACACATTTAGCGATTGCGATGGCCAGACAGATACCGACAGAAGATAAACAATCGCGTACCAGTTGGGAATCTATACCGGGAACCATTTTCACAACGGCGCCGGAACTGCTTTTAAAGATCAGGTCGGCCTTTCGTGACGACGCAAAAGAAAGCGAAGAACAGCTTATTGATTACTATTCGGGATGTGAATTGCTGATCCTTGATGATTTAGGGTCAGAAAAGACTTCTGAATTTGCCGTGACAACGCTTTATGTAATCCTTGACCGCAGAATACGCGAGTGCAGAAAGACAATAATTACAACCAATATGAGTCAAATTGAAATTGAGCAGACGTTCGGGGCGCGGATAGCATCCAGATTATCAGGGATGGTGAATATAAAAATTAATATGCCGGATTACCGGAAGAAGCGAGGGTAAAATGCCAGATACCTTTCAGGAATCAACGTACAAGGGTTATCCCGTGGCCAAAATATACACCGGGGAGTATCAGGGGGAAGAACAGTTTTTAAAATTGGGGCTAAAGAAGGCTCAGGCCGTACTTGATAACATCGACCGGCTGCGGCAGTGGGTTGACAAGCACGAAGGGAAACCCCGAAATGAATGAACTGACTTTGACAATTCCGGGCACGATCCGCAGCAAGAAAAACAGCAAACGTATTTTCGCCCGTGGTCCATTCAAAAGAGTGCTGCCGTCGAAAGCCTACACGGCATGGGAAGCCGCCGCGAGAAGTTATCTTCTTTCCCGTGGATATAAAAAGCTCCTGGAATGTGCCGTGGCCGTCGAGGCTCATATCTATTACCGCGGGCGGCGCCCGGATCTGTCAGGAGCGTTGGAAAGCGTCGGGGATTGTCTGGAAGGGATTGTTTGGGTAAACGACGCGCAGATTGAATCATGGGACAGGTCCAGGTTGCATCATGACAAAGACAACCCAAGAACGGAGATTATCGTAAGGTGGGAATGAAACAGCCATGCCCGAAGTGCAAGAGCATGAACACATACAGCGACGGCCCCGAAATGGCCTGTCTGATGTGCGGGAAACGCTGGCCGATCAACGGGCAAGTGGTTGTCATCAAAAAGAACGGGAGGGAAAGCATCATGGAAAAATCACCATCCGGTAAAGTTGGAATATGCACGAACTGTGAACGGAAAAAGTTTATTGCCGGTGCCGATGGTCTTTGCAGCACCTGTCATAGAGCAGTTAAGGTGATGGAACCGGGAACGCAACTCTATGACACAACCTTGGCCGAAGTCAAACTCCGCCTTACAGATCCCAAAAGTTCTGATGGAAGAATTAAAAAGAACAAACAACCAAAGAAAATCAAACGGCTGGTGATACCTCGTCGTGAACCTTTGACTTCTGTAACTCCCAAGGAAAGAGCCGATGCTGTCTTAGAGAAAGCAGTCGAAATGTTAATAACCGAGCGTGATTTTCACCTGTCATTTGCTGAAAAGCTCACAAAAGCAATCGAGGCGCTGCAGGAATGAAGAAGTCAGACATCATAGCCATTACCATCCTAAACAAAGCCCTAGCCGAAGTAACGGCAGAGCGCGACAAGTTTATGAAGGCGTTTATATCCGCTTCCAGAGACCTTACCAAAGCGCAGCAGGAAATTAAAAAACTGAAAAATCAGGTTTGCGAACTCAATAAAGTCAATGTGTGAGGTTAAGAATGACTGAAAAAATCTATAAAGGACTGCAGGCCATCGGGGAAAGATTGGAAATTAGCAAAAAGCTGGCCCGGAAAATGATTTGTCGAAAGACTGACCCGCTCCCGGCAAAGCGCATTGGCCGGGAGTATTGGATCACAGAACGGAAGCTTGTGGATTGGCTGGATAGTTAATGAGTCGTGAAATCTTTTCCAAATAACGAAAAGGCGTCTTTAAAGGTGAGCTCACCAATCTTCAATCCGGACCAATTCAAAGCCCAAATCTTTGTTCCCCGAGCAGTTGGCAAGTGAAGATATCTGACATTATGTTCGTGAATAAATTCCTCTACTCTCCGGGCGCGTTGCTCGTTTAACGTAATGATCATAACAACCCCCTTTAAAAATATTCTATCACACATAAGCAACGGATTTCAAGTAATTTTACACAATGTCAAGCGATTTTTAGAGTAACATAAGGCCCCCTCAAAGACGGACGCCGCCTAGTCAGGTGCATTTCCGGTCACATTAAGATTTTCCCAAAAAAAGGCATGGTAAAATAAGAATCATGAGTAAAGTGAAAAAGACGATTAAAAAGACTATCAAAAAGAAAACTTCAAAAAAGTCCGGAGGTGCATCATGTGGCGCTAAAAAGAAAAGCCATACAATCAAAAAACAAACCGAAAATGAACCATTGTCAGAAAAAGAAGAACTTTTGTGCCGGGAATTTGTTTGTGATTTTGCTGAGAACAAAACACGCGCATATCATCATGTTTGGCCAAATGTCACCTATGATTCAGCTCGATCATTGGCGCCAAAGGTTTTTGCAAAGGTTAGCATTAAGAAGAGAATCGCGGAGTTACGGGAAGAAAGGAACAAGCGCCTCGAAATTAAGGGCGACAGGGTTTTGGCTGAAATCGCAAAACTCGCCTTCTATGATCCACGTAGTTTCTTTGATTCTGATGGAAGACTGAAGCCCATTGATGAACTGGATCCTGACCAGGCTGCCATCATAGGTGGTATCGAAACGCTCCATAAGATCACTGGTGATGATAAAGACTGTCTGGCTGTTATCACCAAAATCAAATTGGCCGACAAGGGCGCAAACCTTGAACGATTGGGAAAACACCTAAAGTTATTTACCGACCGTACTGAGCATGAAGGCGAAGTCACGCTGCGCATTATTTACGACGAAAAACCAAAAGGGAAGGCAGAGGATTGATGGACATCGAAGTTCACATACCGCGGCCGCACCCCAAGCAACAGGAGTTTATCGGCTCCCGGGCCAAGCGAAAGGTCGTTCGTGCTGGAAGGCGTGGCGGGAAGACTGTTGGCGTTGGCGTTTATGCGGTGGAGAGGTTTCTTGCCCGCCGCCGCGTCCTGTATGCGGCGCCCACCAGTGAGCAGATCCAGCGATTTTGGGTTACGGTTACGCGGGCCCTGGGTGAAGCGATTGACAAAAAGATCTTCTACAAGAACGAATCGGAACATATTATCGAATTAAAGGGCACTGAGCAACGGATCCGGGCGAAGACCGCCTGGAACGCGGATTCTTTGCGTGGTGATTACGCGGATGAATTAATCCTGGATGAATGGCAGTTAATGAACGAAGACGCCTGGGGAGTGGTCGGCGCTCCGATGCTTTTGGACAATAATGGCAACGCTACGTTCGTTTATACGCCCCCTTCTCTTCGGTCCCGGAGTGTCTCAAAGGCCGACGATCCGCAGCACGCGGCCAAATTATTCAAAAAAGCGCAGTTATTGGCAAAAACAGACCCCCTACGATGGGCGACATTCCACTTTTCCAGCATGGACAATCCCTACATAAGCCGTGACGCACTGGATGAAATCACTTCCGACATGACCAATCTGGCCTATCGTATGGAGATTCTTGCCGAGGATATTGACCAGGCGCCAGGCGCCCTATGGACCCGGGAGAACCTTGAAGAGAACCGCGTGATTGAACATCCGGAGTTATCAAAGATTGTCGTGGCCGTGGATCCCACAGTGGGAGCGGATGGCGGCGGGGATGCCGCGGGAATCATTGTTGCCGGCTCAAAAGATCATGAAGGGTATGTTTTGGAGGATTGCACACTAAATGGATCTCCGCTGCAGTGGGCCGAAGCTGCCGTTATGGCCTATCGGAGACACAAGGCAAATTTGATCGTTGCTGAAAAGAACCAGGGCGGTGAAATGGTGGCCATCACGATTAAACAGGTGGACAAGGACGTGCCGGTAAAGCTGGTCCATGCTTCCAGAGGTAAATATGTGCGCGCCGAACCTGTTTCCGCTAAATACGAAAAGAACAAGGTCCATCATGTCGGTGCATTTCCCCAGCTCGAAGACGAATTATGCCTTTGGCTGCCGGGTGACAAAAAATCCCCAAACCGGCTGGATGCCTTGGTGTGGGCAATAACAGACTTAATTGGCGAATCGTTTTTCAATGACACGCAATTCCCCGACGAGGTGGCGGATGCCTAGAATCATCAAAATCACCCAGGAATACGCCCCGGAACTGCTGCAGGCCCGGATTGATGAATCCATTGTCACCGGTCAGCCCCTTGTGGAGCGTCCCTTCTGGTATGAGAACGTCAATACCGGGCAGTGCTTTTATGACCTATATGGCTGTATCGGCTGGCCCACAGAGGTTACAGAGAAAGACGACGGCCGCCCGGGATATGTTGCGATTGTCGGAATTATCAAGGGGAAACGGAAACCGCAGGACGCGGCATTTCATTTGTGTGCCGAAGCGGAAAGCAAAGACATTCCCACTTTACTGCAGCACGTCTTGGATTTGCGTAAAGAGTGGGGTTTTGGCTTGCACCCAGGGTATCTTCAGACGTTTTTCGGTGATCCGGAGCGATACATCACCACGATTGCCCTGCTGAACGAAAGGTTAATGCAGGATGGCGGGGATAAACAGGCTGTTCTTATCGCTCCGCCCGATGATTTCTATTCCCCAAAGGCGTTTGATCATTATGTGCGTTCAATGCACGGCGTCGTCGTGCCGGGAAGGATCCGCTTCGGTTTTGGAGGGAATGAGGTTTTGAAGAACAGGTTGAGAGAGTTCAAAAGGGATGATCCGGCTGTCATGGCCGTGGGAGGGATGGTCCATTCGCTTTTGTCCCGTACCATGTGGATGAACCAATCAAGGGAAAATGTATTCACGATTCAGGAGGCGATATGATCACAGTGTTACAGGCGTTTCTTATGGCCGCAGGTGTGGCGTTTCTGGTTTTGGGAGCTGTTTTAATCGGCGGTTGGCTTGTCTTTAGATCCAAGGCCGCACCGGGAGAGGGGTTTCTCCGGACACCGAAAGGCCAAGTGTTCACTATTTCAGAGGCCGAAGGGGCCCCCGATGAAGTGGATCAGACCGTTAATGAACGCTCAAAAGAGTTTCTCAATAACCTGTTGGGAGGGAAGTAAGTTGCGCGATAAAATCAGGGCAGCGGAAACCGCTAAAAAATATTATAAAGATCACAAAGATGAAATAAAGGCTAAAAAGAAAGCATATAGGGAAGCGCATCCAGAAGTTACCGCTCTTTACAGAGAAATAAACAGAGAAAAAATAAACGCACACAGCAGGGCCGCATATCACGCAAATATAGAGAAAGAACACGCCCGGCGGAAAGCATATTATGAGGCCCACAAAGAAGAAGCGCGAAATTACGAAAGGCTTAAAAGAGAATCGGTTGATTGGCGAAAGAAAAAAAACAAACACCAACAAAAATACAGACTAGCCCATCCAGATAAAACAAGGGCGATGTGTAAGGAATGGCACGACAGAAACAAAGACAAAGACCGATTATGGTGTGCAAACAATAAAGACAAAAAAGTTCTTCATTGCCATAACCGCCGGGCAAGAAAGCTAAATGCTACTATTGAAAAGTTTTCATTATTGGAAATTTATGAACGTGATAAATGGCGTTGCCAGATCTGCGGGAAGAAGGTTGATCGCCGGTTAAAACACCCAAATCCCCTTAGCAAATCACTAGATCACATTATCCCCCTTGCAAAAGGTGGATCACATTCCCGCGCTAACGTACAGCTTGCGCATTTGGTCTGTAATTTAAGTATTGGTGTAGGTGGAATTAAACAAACAAGATTGTTCTAAAGGAGAACAAAATGGAAGGTCTAAAGGTAAAATGCACAAACTGTGGCAGAACTGACTTCATCACAACCAGTAAATACGATCCAAAGGTAAGTCCTCGTGGAGATATGCTTAAATGCACATTGCCCTATCACATAGACTTTTTATTATCGTCAACAACGCCAGCCTCGTCGCTTACCTGCCCGGAGTGCTGCGCTCAGTTGGCCCCATCCGGACGGTTGACCGTGGTTGGAAAGACCATCATGGAACAGGAAGAGGACTTTCAAAAAGAGATCGAATCTCTTGATGAAGTTAAACCCAACGTCGGCCAGCCCGCATTTATCTGTGAAGTATGCGGGAAGGAATTGAAAACCAAACTGGCCCTGGCCGGTCACATGAGATCGCACAAGGAGGTCAAGAATGGGTGAATCAATGAGGCGTAAGCTCATGGGTCTGCCGCCAAGACAGGTAAATATTAATGCCAACGAATTAAAAGACCGTGTATGCCCGTGCGGCGGAATGTTTTTCACAGACGCACTGAGTTTGAAGGAACTTCCGGCCATGGTGAGCCCGTCCGGAAAAATTGAAACGGCCATGTTCAAGGTCGGTTTTATTTGCGTGGCCTGCGGTAAACTGATGCCGTTAAGACCGGAAGAACCGAAAGAAGAAGAGAAAAAGATTGAATTGGTGTGAGGTGCAAAATGGACGAACGCTGGAATCTAAACAATCTGCCACCGAAAGGGCACGACGCGGTGGCTGAATTTGCGGCCTTGTTGTTTGATGTAGCCGTAACCGAAAAAGAGCGCATAGGGAAACCACAGGCATTTTTGGCCAATCACGCCCTTTACATGGGAATGAGAAATAATCAGCAGATAACCGGCCGGAAAGGATATAAACCCAACAAAAATAACGTGGCGCCGATAAACCTGTATTTTTCCAATGTGGAAAGAACCGTTTCCAATATTACCGCAAGGAATCCCACCGGGGAAGTGGTTGACCTAGATGGCGTGAATGATGGCGCGGAAAAGGTTTTGACGGTTTCCCTGAAGAAATGGTGGAAAGACACAAACCAGCATATGAAGACGCGGGCCACGGCCCGGCAAATGGAGATCTACGGCATAACCCCGGAGAAACCCTATTTTGACAAAGTGGAAGACCGTCCCGACATCATGGTTACAGATCCCTTTGCGTTCTTCCCGGCACCGGGAAATTGGGATGATATCGCCACAGAAGCCCCATACATCGCTTATCTGTACCTTGATTTTGTTTCCAAGATTGAAAAGGATTTCAACGTTACAGACATTGCCCCGGATGATGCCTACGATCTTCTTGGTACAGCCCGAGAAGATTATAAGCCGCAAACAACACAGACCATCGGGAATTATGCGGACCCGATGACCATTAAAACTACCCAGGGCGAAAGTCATAAGAGCGTTCAGAGGGGGATCTTGATTGAATTATGGTTAAGGGACAACCGCATGACGACCCATTCAGAACCCCTGCCGGTCCTTGATGCCAACGGAAATCCCGCCCTCAACGAATTGGGCCAGCCGTTAATCGCCATCAAAACAGACAAAGTGCCGGTCTATCGTGACGGCATCCGCAAGATAACCATTTCCAAGTCCAAAGATCCCGGCAATAAGAGCGGTTGGGTGGTCCTGGATGATTCGGCCAATCCAAACCTTAACCCCGCCCTGGAAGATAAACTGGCCCAAAAAACCTATCCCTGGGGAAGATTACCTGTCTATTACGCCAATTCTTACAAAGATCCAGTTTCCCTATGGGGATTCGCTGCAGCCGAACAGGTTTCAGATCTGCTTGAAAAACTGAATATCATCATTTCCAAGTTAATTAATTATGTGGTCAATGTCATGACTCCGCCGCTCATTGTCCAACAGCATTGCGGAATCACCCGAGAAATGATTGAGAGCTCTATTAAAAAGGCCGGCCGGTTGATTCTGATGCCGACCACCCCGAACGCCAGAATCGAATTTATGCCGATCCCGAATCTCCCTGCTACCTTCTTTCAGGTCCTTGATCTGGTGATTAAGATGTTTGACCGGGTGTATCAGATCGAAGATGCGGACCGGGGCGTGGCACCCACGGGCGTTATCGCCGCCTCAGCCATTGTAGCCCTGCAGGAACGTAATCAGGTTTTGATGCAATCCAAAACATCAGCGATCGACAACATTGTCGAAGAGCGATCACGATGGGCCATAGGACTATGGCAGAATTTCGGAACGCGACCAGAAAGTGTCAGTGTAGCCGGGAATCAAGTGGCGTTTTCAGGCGTGCAGCTGGCCGGCCGGAATTTCAGTTATGTGGTGGAGGCCGGAAGTTCTACCCCCAGGACCAGCCTGCAGAATCAGGAATTGATCATGTCTTTGGCAACACAGGGTATGATCAGCAGAAGATATGTTCTGGAAGCCCTGAATCTGCCGAACTGGCAAGAGGAAATCGAAAGAGGCGGAGAAGGGCAGCTGGATCAGGCGCTTCAAGTCTTGATAGAAGCCGGATTGCCCGAAGACAAAGCCATATTGCTTAAACAAATGCTTTTGGAGCCCCAGGGCGGCCCGGGAGATATAAAGAAACCCGGTCAACCGAAACCGGGAACGCCAAAAGCACAGCAAGGACAGGTGATATAAATGGCAAGAAACGGATTAGCACACGATGAACCATACTTATGGGACAATAGGTATCTTGTTAAAGATGGAGAGTTGTTACACAGGAAAGTTTTTCGGGTTTTTAAGGGCGGGATTCCCAAAGGGATGGTGATTCATCATATCAATGGTGACAGATTAGATAATAGACCCGAAAACCTTAAAATGGTTACAAGAGCGGAACATTGCAAAATACATAAACCAAGACTTGGTACTAGAAGTCCCGTAGTTAAAGTATGTCGTGTGTGTGGTTCTCCGCGTAGTGAAAAAGAAATCAAAAGTGAACCACATAGACACAAATGTAATCATTGCAGAGCCAAAGCCAACGCAGAAAGGAAAAAGAGAAACAATGTGTCCTATATATGAATATTCTTGTCCATTTTGCGAAGCGGTTACAGAAGTTATCCATAAACCGAACCGTGTCCCGAAAAAAACACGGTGTAAAACACCCGGCTGCGGCCGTCTAGCAAGAAGAATTATCAGCCACGGGGCGATCCAGTGTGATTCCGTCAATGACGTGAAATGGCTGCCGTCAGCCTGTAAAGTGCTACAAAAGCACGGGGAACCGCCCTTACAGACACGCGGCGAGTATAATAAGTATCTGAAAGACAACAATCTGGCCTGTAAAGGGTAACATGGACGACAAACAGAAAACTTTATCACTAATCACCGACGCCGTGAAAAAGCAAATTAATTGTTTGCAATCCCAAAAAATAACTGGTAATATAAACTTAACATTAGTGCTTTCTATGTCCCAGGGGTACATAGGAGCGGTGAAAATACGGAATACATCGGAGGAAACAGTCTTTCAGTCAAAATAGCGGGGACTTAAAACCTTAACAGGGATTTTGCAAGCCCGGTTTCTTGGAGAACGTAGCAATACGCCAGGAAGCCGGGCTTTTTTGTTTGTTTTTTACTCGGACACCCAGCGGATCGTGCCTTCGGGACAACACGAAATTTAAACTGGCCGAGGAAGGGAGAAGGAAGATGAAAAGAATGATGAAGGTATTGTGTTGGTTTTTAAAGCCTTTGGCGAATGAACGCGGATCCGTGGGCGATCCCCCGGCAGAACCAGCGCCAAACGCCATAGAGCTTGATGAAAATGGCTTCATTCCCGGTACGAGTTACAAGTCGGTTGCCGATTTGGTGAAAGGTCACGGGGAACTGAAAGGCAAACTGGATGCCCAGGGGAATGAATTGGGCGCTCTGAGGAAGTTCGCAGAAACGGTTGAGCCGATTGTCAAGGGAGCTTTAAACAAAAAAGAAGCCCCCGCGGCAGCAGCACCAGCAGGCCCGGACTATGAAGCGGAAATCGCCGCCGTTCAGTCACAGATTAAAGATCTTGATCCGATGGCAGACAACTATCAAAAGACCCTCGCAGATTTAGTAGCGAAGTCGAATTTGCTTGTCGCCAAGGCCCAACACGAAAAGACGCTCAATGCCGCGGGAGAAATGTTCAAAAAAGAACTTTCAGAACGCGATTCCAAAGCGGCCAAAGATGCCTTCTTACGGGATAACCCGTCATTCAGCACACCGGAAATGCAGGCAAGGATCAATGATTTCCTCGCCAAAGACAGGACCGGGATGGAAGATCCATTTTCCGCCTTTAGAAAAATCCAGGCGGATGATGCACAGATCGAAGCCGACCGCCTTGCCGCAGAAAACGCGGAAATGAAGAAGGTTCTCGAACTGGCCAAAGGAAAAGAAACAACCGGAAAAGTGGTTGTGAAGGGCCAAACGCCCACACAGCCAACCAAACAACCTAAAGCAACCGGCAAGGATTTGGATGCTGGCATGGCTGCTGTCTTGGCCAATATGCGCGGCGCCTGATCTTGCCGATCCACATAAGGAGAAAAGATCATGAGTTTACTGAACCAGTTAAATGCGACAACGGAATATTACTGGCTGAATACTGAGCCGGAAGACATTTTAAATAAAGCCTCGGCATTGCTCTGGAAACTGATGGGCAATGCCAGGGCAAATGATAATTGGGAAGTCAAACCCCATGAAATCGTTGATGGCGGAAAGATGATCAAGGTCCCGCTGGAATACGCGGCCTCGAACTCCGGTGCATACGGCGCACAGACCATTATCAATCAATCCAAAGTCAACATCATCGACGCGGCACGTTTCGGATGGGCTGGTGTGTACGGATCGAACACCCTCAACCTGGATGACCTCACGCAGAACACGGGCGACGAGGCCATTATTTCCCTGACCAAACAGTATATGCGGTCGATCATCAAGGCTGCCCGCGTGAAAATGGCCGCCGACGTGATCGCTTCCGCGGCAACCACAGACAACATCACTGGCCTTGGCAATCTGTTTAACACCACAACCTCGACCGAATATGGAAGCATTGACGAAGATGAAATGGCCGATTGGAAGGCAAATGTCATCACCACAGCAGAAGCAATCAGTTTTGAAGTTCTCCAGAAAGTCTTCCGTCAGCCGAACATGGGCGATGCGGCCGATATGCTCCCGAACTTCATTGTCACCACGGCAACCCTTCGTGACGGTTACGAACGCTCCCTGCACCCGCAGCAGCGTTATACCGATACCAAGGCAGTTGAGGCCGGATGGCAGAATATCGTCCACAAAGGCGCCCCGATTGTCGCGGATACCGGCATTACCTCCGGCGAACTGATGGCCCTCAACCTCAATTTCCTGAGCCTGAGAAGCCACAAGGATTACAATTTCACCGCTCCCAAGTGGGTGACAAAAGAAGTCCTTGGTCAGCCGGATGTGATGACCGCAGATACACGCTGGAGAGGCAACTTGGTGTGTAGTAACCGGAAGATGCACGTCAAACATACCAACCTGACGGAACCGGTTTAATCATCATTTTTTGGGGATAGCCGGGAAACCGGCTATCCCTGCAACTTTAATCCTTTAGGCGGGTCCGATGTATTTTGAGATCGGACGAAAGGAGAAACATCATGGGAGAGAAAGTCTTAACAGTAGGTGGGAGTAAAGCCACGAAACCCGTTTCGGATTTCCTGACCACCAACGAATATTTTGGCCCCAAGGGCGGCGTGTATTACGTTGATGGCAATGTCGCTGCGACAGGCGGAGGATCACCCGACCATCCTTATGCGACATTGGCGGAAGCTATTACCGCATCGGATGCGGCGATGGCCTTGTCCGCAAACCGCTGGTGGGCGCGTCGTAACCGGATTTACTGCTGCGGCGATACCTTAACGGAAGATTTGGTCAAATTCCCGACCAAGTGCGACGTCATCGGCTGCGGTTCTTATGACGGATTTACCCAGGCAGGGCTTTCCGGCCACCATGCGCCCGTCGGTGAATCTTATGGAACGAGATTTTATAATGTTCACTTTAAGGCAAAAGCGCACGCATCGCCGGTGATCACCCTGACCAATGCGACAAGCGGTCTTCAGTTGCACGGCTGCACGTTTGACGGCACCCTGGGAACCATGACCAGTGGTATTCTGGCCACTGCTTCACCATTTCTGGTCGTGGATGATTGTGATTTCGTCGGAACATTCGTCACGTCCTATATCACTTTTGGCGCGGGCGAAGCCGGACGGACCAGAATCCTCAATAACCGGATGCTTGGCACGGCAGCAAAAGGCATTGTCGCGCCGGCACAGACCACGGCATCATGGATTCCCTTGATTCAAGGCAATACCATCATCGCCACCGGTAAACCGATTGAAGACGCGGCGAGTGTATTTTCCGTCGTTAATAACCGCCTGATAACCGACATTAACATTGCGACAACCACGGATGGATACTCGTTTGATCTGTCAATGGCTTGCGGAAACATTCTGACCGGCCTGAACGGCGTTGCCGCAACGATCCCGTTTGCGGTTGTAGCGGAATAACCTTTTAACCAAGTTTAAGGAGAGTGATCATGAAAGATATATATGTGAATTTATACAGTGCGGGCGGAGTAGAGGATTATTACATTCCGGTGCCTTGCCGCGGAGTTGTCAAATCGTTTGAAGTCATTGCCAATGCCACGATGGTTGCCACGGGAACGATTATCCTGGCCAGAAACACCACCGCAGTCAACACAGCAACCGCACCCACAGGCGACACCGCCGCCGGTACGGTCCTGACTGGTGTTCCGGATACCACCAACAAGGGGCTCGTTTTCGATCCGGATTCCTCAACCGCAGCATATACCAAAATCAAAGTTTCTTTTGATACCACGATTTTGGGTGGCGCCGCAAATGTGCTGCTGCATATCGTATTTGATGATTCTGCTTATGTAGCACAGGCAGCATCCGAAGCGTAAACCTGACATTTTATAACCACCGGGCGGGGTGAAAGCCCCGTCCTGAAAGGTTCGTATGCTGACGCTTGATTCCAAGTTTTCCG
>Ga0172381_10005388_pt1 | contig 12995 bp, 15 predicted proteins | sample Leawel6488metaG_FD_119754 | JGI IMG/M metagenome (GOLD analysis project Ga0172381, IMG submission 119754) | Leachate microbial communities from a municipal landfill in Southern Ontario, Canada - Leachate well 64-88 metaG | ecosystem: Engineered > Solid waste > Landfill > Unclassified | place...
GGCTAATATCAAGAATAACAAAAGCGTCAAACCTATTCCGAGAGGCGTTGGACGAGGATCGGCAGCAGGATGTCTTGTATCATATTTAACAGGCATTACAAATATTGACCCACTAGCCTACGGATTGATTTTTAGTAGATTTTATAACCCTTCTAGAAACCAGTGTGCGTATATGAATTTCGACCAGTGTTCGTATGAGCGTTGGATCACCGGTGAGACTGGAGCCTGAATATGATTCAGATACACAAATCATCTGGCGATCATACTTGCGAAATAACCATAGAGTTTAATCACGCAAAATTATTAGTGACCAACGGACGCCAAGACCGTTTATCGCAAGTGCAGGACACACCATGCTTTAACGAAGAGATATCTGTTGTTTTCTACAAAATGAAACGAGGCGTAGAGTATTACCAACATGTTCTAGATAACGTAATGTTAGACAATAATGTATGCAATAGTAGAATTATGTGGGTGGCTCAAAAAACAGACCAAATTGATCTTAATGCTCCTCTGGTATACCAAAAAGAACACTACGAGCTTCCTGACATTGACGTAGACTTCGGTGTAGAAGATAGAGAGTGGGTCTTAAAGTATCTTAGACACAAATATGGACAAGAAAACGTCGCACAAATTATAACATTTCAACGCATGCAAGGAAGATCAGCACTCAAAGATGTCTTTCGTGTGAAAAATGTTCCCGGTGGTTTTGAATACGTGAATCAAATTTCGCAGTTTATACCACAGGAAGCAGAGATTGCTGACGATATTGAAGATATGCATCAGGCTGGATACGAAGATTACGGCATTATTCATTGGGCAATAGATAACAGCAATGCCATTCAGGAATTTTATCAGAATGCCAAGCTTAAGGAGGTATTCGACCAAGCTATGAGATGCGAGGGGTCCAAGAGGGCGTGTGGTCGTCACCCATCTGGAGTTGTTGTTACTCCTCGTGCTTCTGAAGAATACTTCCCAATGGCATATGATACTAGAGCAAAAGAACAAATTATTGGGGTCGATATGAACGACGTGGCCAAACTCGGCGGTGTCAAACTAGACGTTCTTGGTACTGCTATTCTAGATAAAATGCAACTGTGTTGCGATTTAGTGAATAACCAAAAGGCAAACAATGTTAACTCTTAATGGTAACCTGTTCTACCAAATAGGTAAAGCCGATGCCATTTGTATCACAACCAATGGTATTACCAAATACGACGGTGCTGCAGTTTGCGGTGCGGGTATAGCTAAGGCTGCCACTTTGAGATGGCCAGATTTTGCTGTTAGACTAGGCAAACTATTAAAACAAAACGGCAATATCACACAAGAAGTCTTAAAAGACCAAGGCACAAGCATCATCGCCCTGCCAACCAAAGAGCACTGGAAAAACCAATCGACTATCCCTTTGATTGTGCAATCTTGTCAGGCGTTAGTCCAACTAGCAGATCAAAATCAATGGACTAAGGTTTGCCTACCTATGCCTGGGTGTAACAACGGAGGTCTAAGTTGGTACGCAGTTGCACAGGCACTCAAGCCAGTTTTAGATGATAGATTTACGGTGGTGGATCTAAAATTGCCAGACGAAACAGAAGAAATTATAACGAGCGTCAACGACAAACAACCAATCCAAGGAGAGTACGATTTTAAGAATGTCCCTTTAGACGACCCAAAGGTATGGCGTCTAATTGCCAACGGCAGGACAAAAGGTGTTTTCCAGCTCGAAACCCAATTAGGACAATCTTGGTCTAAGATTATCAGGCCGACCAACATTAACGAATTATCAGCACTCATTGCACTAATTAGACCAGGGCCACTAGAATCCCTGATGTCTGAACAATACGCTAGGCGTAAGAACGGCGAAGAGGCTGTTGAATATTTTCATCCAGCCTTAGAACCCATTCTTAATGAAACATATGGTTGTTTATGCTATCAAGAACAAATCTTAGCAATCTGTATTCAAATCGCTGGCTTTTCAGAAGTGGAAGCCGACTTAGCTCGTAAAGCAGTTGGCAAGAAGAAACCAGAAGAGATGAACAAAGTTAAGACAATGTTCCTTGAGGGTGCAAAAAACAAAGGTGTGGTCACCGAAGAAGAGGCTAGTGAAATCTTTAGCTGGATCGAAAAATCAGTCAGATATTCGTTTAACAAATCGCATAGCGTATCCTATGCCATGATTGGATACCTATCCGCATTCCAAAAGACACACTTTCCTCATGAATTTTACACAGCGTGGTTAACGTACTCTAAATTCAAACCTTCACCAAAAGAAGAAGTGTTCGAGTTAGTTCAAGATGCTAGATTTAGAGGCATCACGGTTAAACAACCAAATCTATTGACCAGCGATATTGATTTCAAGATAGATGAAGATCGTGCTGTTTTATTTGGATTATCACATATTCGGTCCATCGGTGATGCAGCTATCAAAAAGGTTAGCAAACTGAACTTTGATACATTCCCGATGTTTCTTAAGAACATTACCCAAATCCACAAGAATGTGGCAGAAGCACTCATTAAATCTGGAGCGTGTGATTTTTACGGCCTTGAACGCATTCAAATGCTCAAACATGTGCACATCCTCTTAGGTCGTGGCAACAAGGATAATAAGCACGCACCAGCCGCATTGAAAAAAATGTCACAAAAAGAGTTATCATATTGTATAGCCAATGTCGATAAACTAGGTATACAAGATACTTTATTGAGTCTTAAGGATAAAGCACAAGCATCTAGACAAGTGGTCATTCAACAGAAAATCGACTATTTGAACGAAGACGCCAAAGACTCTAATCGTCAAAAAGCACTATGGGAAAAGATTTATCTCGGATTAAGTCTAACCTGCTCAGCGGCGGATGACGTAGATGTTACAGATGTTTCAACCGTATCGTGTAGAGACGCATATAAAGCCCTACCTAACGCAGAATTAACACTACATGTTGTGGTGGACGCAATCAATAACAAGCGTACGTCTGCAAAAGCCAAAACACCCGACCAAGCATATTGCTATCTGACGGTCAGCGATAACACAGGAGTCTTGTCCAACGTGGTGTGCTGGCCAGATTTATACGAAGAATATAAGAGTTCATTAGCCGAAGGGATTGTCATAGCAATTTACTGCAAGAAAAACGTATGGAACCAACGAGAACAACTGATTGTACAACGCATTAACTTTTTAGAATAGGAGATATTCATGAATGCTAACGATTTAGCACAAAGACTTTTCAATAAAATGGCAGATATGGTTGGACGCAATGTGGCCAACGCCAATGTCAAAAAGGCATTCATCACTTTTGCGATAAAAGAGCTTGATGAATTCAAACAAGCCACGCTGACAAACGACGTTCCAAAAGCAACAAAGACCACAAAGGCTAAAAATACGTATCTCGGTTGGAACAAGAATGATTAAAAAAAGAATTTTATGGATATCGGAAGCCTCGTTTTTGAACACTGGTTTTGCGGTATTGTCTAGGTACATCATTAATGCATTATACCAAACAGGCAAGTATGAAATAGCCGAATTTGGTAGTTACGCAAAGACCAGTGATCCAAGAGCTATGCAAATACCGTGGAAGTTTTACGGTGCCATACCGGAAGATCATCAAACAGACGCTAAGCAACGCTATAATCAGTCTGTTTATGGCCAATTCGGCGAAACACTATTCCCACACGTATGCCTAGATTTTAGGCCAGACATCGTTTGCGACGTAAGAGACTTTTGGATGTGCAACTTTGAAGCACAAAGTCCATTCCGCAAATACTTTAAGCTACTGTGGATGCCAACCGTGGATGGAGAACCACAGAAGGAAGAATGGCTAGATAGTTATAGCCACGCAGATGCTATTATTACGTATAGCGAATATGGCAAACGTACCATCGAGAGAGAAAGCAAGACCAAAGTAAATATAGTAGGGGTTGGCAAGCCCGGAGTCGCACATGAAGTTTTTAGACCACTCTCAAAAGCGGCTGTGCGGAAGACACTTGGCATTCCAGAAGATGAAAATATAATTCTCACCGTCATGCGGAACCAACGACGCAAGCTATTTCCAGATCTCATTAATGACTTCAAGGCGTTTCTTCTACATTGCGTTAAAAACGATCGTCTTGATATAGCCACAAAGACAAAATTATATCTTCATACATCATATCCAGATGTAGGGTTTGACATTGCTAGACTTATTATGCAAAGCGGTGTGAGCCAATCCATTTACGTCACCTATATGTGTAAAAATTGTGGCAAATTTTACGCAAGTCGTTTTGTTGGGGAAGTGGCAGTATGCCGTCATTGTGGTAGCATTAGTGCCTTTATGCCAAATACACAACATGGTGTCACCAGAGAAAATCTTGCTGATATCTACAACGCTGCCGATTTGTACATCCAATATTCAATTTGTGAGGGTTTTGGGTGTCCGATAGCCGAAGCCAAGGCTTGTGGCATACCAGCTATGAGTATAGCTTATTCTGCTTCTGCAGAGCAGGTAGAAGCACCGGGTTGCATTGCATTAAAAGTTGGTAAATTCTTCTATGAGCCAGTGATAGAAACAGAACAAATGCGTGCACTACCGGATTCTAAAGACACAGTAGCTAAACTATACGGATTTTTTACGAGTGAACTAGCAACAAAAAAAGCTATGGGACACTCTGCAATGAAAGACGCCTTGGAGAACTATACACTAGCTCGCTGTGCTAAGGTCTTTGAAAAAGCACTAGACGAGCTATATACACCACCACAAGATGGAACATGGCTAAATCCACAACCGATCCATGTACCAATGGACACTAGAGTGCCGCATGGTTTTGAATCTAATTCACAATTTTTAGACCATTGTATTCATAATATCATTGGAGACGACAGTTTAAAACAATCATACTTTAAAACAGAGAGGCTTAAAGCGTTAAATGTTGGATACATTGGGGCCAAAACGGGACCAAGCAACATGCAACGAAGGCCCTATGGGACACAGGAAGCTATTCAAGAAATGATTGTTATAGCACAGAATATTCAAGGACACGAGAAGATGCGACTAGATAAGTTCTTCAACAACGAGAGTAAGTTAAATTGGACACAAGTATGAAACCTTTGCCGTACATTACGGGTATCAGATCACAGCGTCGAAATCCAGATGGCGAAAATTATGCAGCTACGGTGGCGAATATTAGATATAATCAGCCATTTGCTATTAATATCAACGGCGATACCTCTGTCATGAAGAACAGTAATGTGATAGATGTTTTTACCGCCAAAGAAATATCACAAGATATGCTATACTATCTAGGCTATGTTGACTTCGACGAGTTTTACAAAGCTCTAAGGCGTAAGATATCTTCGGCATCGTTTGACACATCAATTTGTATTATTACCACGGAAGAACCATGAACATCTTATTTTTAGGACCATACAGGGACGGAACCGGCTATGGCAATCAATGTCTGTCGCAAATGAAGGCGTTAATTGATGCTGGTGCCAATCTTATCGCCAGACCAATTAAAATGACACCGGCAAGCGTACAGATTTCGGAAGAGATAGCAGCTTGCGAACACAAAACGGTCGAATGCGGCGTGGATGCCATCATACAGCATAATCTGCCAAGCACGTTTGTAAAAACCGAAAAGGCGTTGTGTATAGGCAGTTTTGCATATGAAACTACTACGCTTGTCCATACTGGATGGCGTCAGCAAATATCTATGATGGATATGATTTTTACTATGTGTGAAGCTGATACAAAAGTCATCAAGGCAGAAACTGATGCAGAGGTATACACCATCGGTGGCGTCATTGATACTCATAAGTTTGATAACATTGGTGGCGTAATTGACTTTGGTCTTCCTGTAGATTGTCATAAATTTTATACCATATCAGAACTAACAGAGCGTAAGAATATTTCAGACCTAGTTTTGGCGTATCTGAACAGTTTTACATCTAATGATAATGTTGCTTTGATCCTTAAGCTGAATATCACCGGTGCGGATGAACATACGACCAAAGACGCTGCTGTCAAAATGGTCGACAGTATCAAGCAGAATATGAGACGCTTTGAGAATGACAAACTGTATCCGCCAATCATTATCATCACTAACCGCCTGTCTGAAAAGCAGTTAGCAGACTTACACAATAACTGCACAACATATGTAGCTACATCACATGGCGAATCTTGGTGCATGCCTGCGGTAGATGCCATATGTGCTGGCAATAAAGTGGTAGCACCACGACTGGGTGGCTTTGTTGATTATGTTGGACCCGAATGTGGCTATCTTTTGAATACATATTTGGGACCAGCCTACGGCGAACGCAGAACTGTGCCTAGGCTTTATACCTCAAACGATCATTGGTATAATATTGATGTGTTGCAACTGCAAGAGGTACTAAGGAAAATATACGACCACAAAGAACGTTTGTGCGATCCATACTACGACCAGCATTTAACACGCTTTAGCAGCAAAAATGTTGGTCTAAGAATGCTAGGACACATAGAGAGGAAGTTAAATGCAGTCGCCAGTTGAAAGTATTATCAGAAGAGTCAACGAACCCAATCGGGTGTTGAATATATTGACAGCACCAACCCACGAAGCCTATCAGTCTAATTGGGCTGGTCTCCCATACCGTTTTTATCTGCTTCAGCACAAAAATTTTAAACCATGGAATGATACGTATAGAAAACTACCCAATAACCACTTTTTACTCGACGAAACAGATAAGCAAATTCAGCCAGATATGAGATTCGACTTGGTGCTAAGCCAGAATAAGTTCGGACAATACCAAATACTAGCACCAATCGCACGCCAATTGAATATACCATTGATTAGTTTAGAACACACTTTGCCGGTGCCGTCTTGGACGCAAAAACAAAGAATGAGTGTGCTACAAATGCGTGGCGACGCCAACGTGTTCATTAGTGACTATAGCATACGTCAGTGGGGTTTTGATCCTACTGATCCAAGTGTATCTGTGATCAAACATGGCATCATGGTAGATAAATTCTGTGCCCAAGGTGCAGAGCATAACGATGGCAAAATCCTAACTGTATGCAATGACTATATTAATAGGCAATGGTGCTGTGGATGGGATATTTATTGTGCATTGGATCGTGAAGATCTACACGACAAAATGAATCCTATCGGCGACACACCAGGATTCAGTCAGCCAGCAGCTAGTACAGAAGAACTTATTCAGTCATACAGAAACGCCAGTGTTTTTCTTAATACCAGCACAATTAGTCCAGTGCCAACAGCACTTTTGGAGGCTATGGCCTGCGGATGCCCGGTTGTTACAACCGCTACGTGCATGATCCCTGAGATTGTTAAAGATGGTATTAATGGTTTTATTAGTAACGATACTGAATACTTGTACGATAAACTAGTATGGTGTCTACATAATCCAGAAGAAGCAAGAGCTATTGGTCAAAAAGCACGAGAGACGATTGTTCAAGAGTTTAATCTGATCAACCACGTGGCTGCATGGCATCAACTAATTAGAAAAGTGAGCAAAACTTATGAAGGTTAACATTACCACCACAGGCGAACTAATGCCTAGTCCGTATGTCAATATTAGTGGCGAACGGACAAGTGGACGAAAATACGATACAGGACAAATGGAAAACATTGTCAATCTCAACAACATCGATGACGGGGCGGTTGACGAAATATATATCAAGTATTCTGCCACCAACATGCTGACACCACATCAGTTTGCTACAGCTATTACAAACTGGCGTAAAAAACTCAAAGACGATGGTATGGTGTACTTATCGTTTATCGACTCGTACGAAGTATTCGAACAAGTGGTTAATGGTAGCTTAAAGTACGAACATGCACATAATTTGTTATATGGTGAAGAATATCAGAATAGAGTGTTATTATGCTACGCCACGGTTCAACAACTACTGAAACAACTAGGATTTAAGATCATCACCTGCGGTGGATGCGTAGATCACGTGAGATATTTGGAGATTCAAAAGGCGTGAGCACATTACCTAATAATATCTTCACGGTGTGCAATGGGTGTTCTTTTTGTGAACGTGGCCAAAGCAAATATTATTGCACTTATGGTTTTGATATCCAAATACACCCCGGCAACAAGTTGACCACAGACGGCTTTTGTAATTTTGTCGATTACCACCCGAAGGATAACGAACAAAAATCAGATTTTGACGCAGTATTACGAAACATCTATCCAAGTATATCGTTAATCATAGACGGCACTGTACCCAAAGCCGTCGATGATCTTGAACAATTTTATCTAACCTTAAATAACCTTAAGGAAGAACGATATACACACGGCATTAGAAACTATGTGATAGTATCGCACGATCATAATATTATCAAACAATTCGATAGGCACTACATCGATCTTAAATGGACATACGTGCACAAACGAACATCGCCCGATACGCCTCTTGACTATACGTCTTATATGGAATCAGAATGGGGTTTAGTCGTTCCTGCTGGTGCTAAGATTAATAAGCAGCTTATAACAGTATTGCACGAACGCCATCGCAATAAAAACAAGACAGGGTGTGTACACGATGGCCAACAATATTTGTTTCATAAAGCGTTTTTTAAACAGATTTATGGGAATATGGGCGTGATGTGCTATGAAAAGCTTACTGAGTTTGACAATTATAACGAGGTTGTGATCAAAATATGACCAAAAACAAACCGACTATTACAGTCATTACGGCCAACTACAACACAGGCAAATATGTCGATACATACCTAGATGGACTCAAAAATCAGACACTAAAACCTACCAACGTTGTTATTGTAGACGACAATAGTATAGACAACTCGGTGGCACAAATTCAGAAATACACCAACACACAGTGGCAACCCCGCATGTGTGGCCCTAAAGATCAGGCTAGATGGCAAACACAGTACCACGGCATGCTCATTGATCTTATTGTACTCCAAACCAATCGTGGACCTGCGGCAGCGAGAAATAGAGTTCTGGACGACTACCAAGACATGACGGATGTTTTTGCGGTCAACGACATGGACGACTATTATCACCCAACCAAGATTCAAAAATCGCTAGGTGTTTTACAGAGATTTTCGCACGTTGGCTTAGTATACTCTGATTATACCAGAATCTATGATGACGATAGGCCCGACAAAAGAGAATGGATGCCTATCTTTAATTACGACATATTGACCAAGGAAAATATAGTATCTAATAATTCTGTTTTTGACGCTAAAGTATTGAAATTGGTTGGCTTATACGACGAATCATTAAGAGTAGCACAAGACTACGATTTATGGATCAGAATAGCAGAGGTTAGTGCTGTATACCACATACCGGAATCACTGTATACCTATAGAGTGACCGCCACCAACGCTTCATCATCTGTGTCTCACGACATAAGAATAGCGTGCATGCAGAGGATCTATCAAAAAATACAACAACGCAAACAGGGACGTAGTCATGAAGCCTAAACAAATCATAAAGCTAGGATTTTTACAAATAGGTGTGTGTCTTGATGATCTTGGAGCAAGTCAGTTGGCTTATACTGTGCTCACCGAGCTACAGAGGCACACGTGTGTGGGGATAGATACAATCATATTTTACAATGACGCCATTAGACCATGCGTATTGAGCAACGTGGCACAATTTAATATTAGTTATCTTCGTGCGTTTGATGGCGTCGTCTTGGTAACCTCTGGCAAAACATTGATGACCGCCACTAATAATATGAACGATCTCTACGACACAACTAAGATGATCTTCTATCTCAATAACATACACGACATTGTTCCTGAGGTACTGGATTACGTGCATCGCAAACAGATCCTTTGTATTGCAAGGACAGAAGAATATAAACAACTAGCCTTTGCGTTGTACCCCAACCTTAAATTTTACGATCATACCATGTTGGATTTTGATATGTCTACTATGAAGGAATTAGTAATCAATGAAGGTTATAGAACTAAAGCACAAATTGCTTGAAAACGGCTATGGATTAGAGGATCTCAAAGGTAAGCGTAAGGCTGAGCTAGAGGAACTGTATCAAGCCCTCGAATCAGCTAATAATATTCTTGCTACTGCGGAAGTCACAGAAGAAGTGATCCCTATTGATATTAATGCAGATTCTGACGACCAAACAAAAAACGAACATGTGCCGACCATGGGCGACCACGGCTGGACAAAGTATGTATTGGACGAATTGTTAGAAGATGACGAAAAAGATAATGGTGTGCCTAAGACAGATGGCCTCAGACGTATTGCACGCAGGATGTTTACCAAGTTGAATATAACCACAGAGATAGCACAATCACCCAATCACTCGAATGCTGATCGTGCCGTCGTGCTTGTGACTATTGAGACAAATAATGCCGTGGTGTCCGGAGCAGCAGACTCTTGTGTGGCTAATACAGATCAGAAGTTTGAGCATTTCCCAGTGGCAGTGGCAGAAACAAGAGCAGAGGGTAGGGCCCTACGTAAGTTGCTGTGTCTCAAGACTATTGTGGCAGAAGAAGCGGCTGATGATATTGTCCCCATGAATGTCAAGCCGATTCCACAAGCTATGTTGATCACACTACAGTCTATGTGTAAAATGATAGGTGTGAATCTAAATAAACTCGTGTCGTATATGCAATACGAAGTAGAAACACCAGAAGCTTTGACGCACCAACAGGGTTTGGAAATAGCCAAACAAATTAATGACTTCAAGCAAAATCGAGAGGCAATACCAGATGCGGTCAAATGACAAACTAAAAAACGCTGTGGTGTATCTTGCTGGTCCCATAGATAATGCTACGGACCTAGGTCGTGGGTGGAGGCAAGAGATTACACACAAAATCAAACAAAGCAATATTCAATTAAAGGTATTGGATCCAACACAAAAACCGCATGATGCAATGTCAGAAACAAGCGAAGAACAGATTAAGATTCGACAACTAAAGCAGACGGGTCAATGGGATGCTTTGGTCAAATTTATGAAACGTCTACGCAGAACGGATCTTAGATTTGTCGATTTGTCTGATTTTATTATCTTATATTTAGATCCCACAGTTCACATGGTAGGGTCATATAACGAGATGTTTGTTGCGGAACAACAGCAAAAACCCATACTGGCGATTGTCAATGGGACAAAGGCTGATCTATCTAGCTGGTTGTTTGCGACGTTAAAGCCTAGCGAGATATTTGAGTCAGTGGATGAATGCGTGGCGTATCTTAGGTGCATCAATGACGGCACGATAGAACTAGATGATAGGTGGTTGTTGATTCGTGATTACCTTAATCAAGAACCTACCGCTATGGATATGGAGACTTTTTACAAAAATGTCTATCAACCGGCGAAATTTCTCGATGAATGTCGCAATATCAATGGAGCAGAATAATGACTGAACCCAGCAAATTTAGACCTAATAGCAAGCAGTGGCGTGTATATCGCCCAAATAAAACACAGAATGGAGTTGCCTTTTCACTACAATTTACAGTAAAGCAGAACGGCCCTATGCTGTTCCTTGTTGGAGCTGGTCAGACTGGTGTTGATGCCAATAATAACGCCTCGTTCGATTGGCAAAAGGGTATTACTGTTAAGATTGATGAGGTAGACGCAGCAGAAATGTTAGCAGTGCTAACTGGTCGGCAGGATAGCATTCGTGGTGACAAAGGTCTGTTCCACCAGACCAAGGACGCAAATAAGATTGTCAAACTAGCGTACAGAAACGACACAAACGCATTTGACCTTGGTATGTCAGATAATAGCGGTGGTAAATATTTCTGTCGTCTGTCGGTTGCCGAAGCGGAAGTTTTGACAGTGCTTCTGCGTGAATTTATTCGTCTGTTATATAATTGGCAAGTCATTAATTAAAAGAGACGGTGGTCGTGAATGACCACCGCCCTCATTGTCCATCATCTAATATAGGCTTTATTTACAGATACTCTAATTCTATATAGAGTTTACCCTCTTTAGCTCCTATTGAGGATGGACTTGCAGAAATGGCTACATACCAATCATGTCTTGTGTCCTGTGTCGCCTCTCCATTGGGAGATAAACCACTTGTCCCTGGTGAATCGGTCAATGTTAAAGTTGAGCCAGAACCAGTCAATTGTGTCCATGTCGCACTACCACTGCCGTCCATATCTTGAACATCATTCGGGTGAATAATCGAAGCAGCGTACAGATTAATGCCTGACGGAGCCTGCGTATAATCCGAACGTGACGAACCGTATAATGTTACATTTTGCACTTGCACCGAATCGTCGTTGGTGAATCTGATATTCAGTGTTGATTGATAATTAGGCAACTGTAGCAGATGAATCGGAGTTCCGGTTTGACCTATAATAACACCAGAGGTGCTGTGGTATTTGTTGTTATCCACCTCTGGTCCCTGCACGGTGCCGGTGGAGTCGGTGATATAAGTTCTTCCCTGGTAAGAACCTATAGCAACACTATATCCGAAACCGTTGTCGCCATAAAACCCAAGTCCGCTAGTGGATGTACTAACTATATCGTGGCCTTCGCCGGCATAAAAGTCTATTTGTGCCATAATTCGTTTCTCCTAGTTATTATACAGTCAAACCACATAAATCTCACTATCCCACCCTAGACTTACAGTGGACACATTATTATTACTTAAAACATAACCACCATTAGCATAGCCAAAAACATCTTGTCCGTTGATGGTGTCATAATAATACCATCCGTTTGATTGGTCGAAAAAATCTATATAACTATCATAACTATTTCGACAGTAGTGGTACAAAAAAGACCCATGTTTGTCGTAAATCTTGGTCGGTTCAACAACAAAGCCACTGCCATCGTATAATGCATAATCATCATAAACTAAGTTGTTATTACCATCAACATAATACAAATATAGTTGTCCGCCAGCCTCTGTCGACAAAGCAAATTTCAATTGGAACAGATCACCAGATTTGGTTCTTCCTCCTTTAATCACTTTGGCGTTGGCATAACTGATATGTATATTTCCGGTTTTCTGGTAATTAATATCAGAAAGTGTTTCTGAACTCAGATCGTAAACATAACACCCAACGGTTGCCA
>Ga0172381_10005390_pt1 | contig 12994 bp, 20 predicted proteins | sample Leawel6488metaG_FD_119754 | JGI IMG/M metagenome (GOLD analysis project Ga0172381, IMG submission 119754) | Leachate microbial communities from a municipal landfill in Southern Ontario, Canada - Leachate well 64-88 metaG | ecosystem: Engineered > Solid waste > Landfill > Unclassified | place...
AGACGCGGGGATGAAGCCCGAGAAGCTCATCGAGCGCCTGGCGCTGGTCTGCCTCAGAGACACGAGTAAGCCGTGGTTTGTGAGCAACGTCGTCGATGAACCTCGCGTATGCAAGGGCGCGATATGAGCAAACCTACCATCTGGATGCTGGACTATAAGGCAGACTACACGCCCGAGATGATGCGGCGCCTGGTGGACTGTGGAATCGACACCATCTGGCTGTTCGACCAGGCCGTCAACGAGCAGCATCTTGCACCCGGCAAGTTCAACTTCCGCGTCACGGTCCCCTACGTCGCAAGAGCCAAGGCCGCCGGAATCAAGACCGTCTATGTCCAGTCTCCCATCGGGATTGCGGACTGGATTCCCGACGAGTGGGCGCTGCAAAACGGACTCGGGGATTACTCGACGCTGCGCGGACCGTTCTACAACGAGAAGCAGTGCAAAATCAACCTGTCCGGTGAAGCGTTTGCACACAGGAGCGTGTCCTACTGGAACCCCGAAGCCGAAGCCGAGACGCAAGCCTACGTCGCGGCGATGAGAAAGGCCGTCGAGCCCGACGCCATCGTGGTCGGGGCGCTGGCGAACTGCGGCGAATACTTCTTCCCGTCTCACTACTACGCCAGCGATCACGGAAGACTCGCCAGCGCGTGGTATTTTGACCCCCATGCCCAGGCGTCCTACGAGAAGTCCGGTATGAGCCGTGATGCGTGGTGGCGGCGCGAGCGCAAGGCGATACTGTTGCGTCGCTTTTCGTGGTACAGTGAGCGGTGGACGGCGTTCTACGAGGACCACCCTCGCAAGTCGTGGGCACGCGGGACCGTGGACATCGCCGACACGCTCAAGACGTTCGACCCGAGGCCGAAGACGATTCGGTTCTGCGGGATGCAGGAACTCACGGGGACGCTCGAACAGGTGAAGCACTTTATCACGTACTGCGGAGCGGAAGGCACGGCGAACGTGCTAGAGAACACGCGGAAGATCATCGACGGCAACCTCGGCGTCGCGGGGTTGCTCTGCGGTTTACTGTCGATCGGAACGGGCGACAACAGGACTCCGGATGACGAAGCGTACCGACAACTCAAACTGGCGGTGGAAGCGAGGTGAACCATGGCCTATCTCGGACTCGAACCCCTGGAGCCGCTTGGACTCCCGACGCTGCGCTCGGCGGGCCTTCGCCGCAAGAAGCAACAGGCCGAAGGCGAAGCCCCGTTGTCACCTGAGGAAGAGACGGGGCTGCTCTCCGGCACACTCGGGATGCTCGGCTGGTTGGCCGAGTCGTTTGACAAGCCCCGGGCCGCCGTCCAGGGACTCTTGGCCGGGAAGCCCGAGCAACTGCTTAACCTCGTCCCGTTCAGCGACACCATCGGCCTGACTTCGGAGACGGGCTACCTTGCGCCGTACATCAACCAACTGAAGCACGACGACCGCGTGTACGGCCGTGACCTCTTGGAAGCGTGGAACGTCGCCCCGCCGAACCAAGAAGGTTTCCATCCGGTCGACAATCCCCAGGACGCACTGTGGGACGCACTCGGCCTGACGACGGAGATTGTCGGCGACCCGCTGAATCTGGTGAAGGGGCCGATGGGCGCGCTGACGTCAGCCGGCCTGGGAGTTTCCAAGGGCGCGAAGTTTGCCAAGGGGGCTGAGGGGTTGACCGACCTCGTGACGCACGCCGGCAAGGTGGCGGACGAGACGCAGATGATGGGCAAGATTCTCGGGTCCACTCCCCAGGCCGTGGCCGATGAGATTCGCCGCGGGGAACGCGGCCTGATTTCGCTCGGGCTGCCGTTCGTCAAGGAGCCGTGGAAGGTGTTTGGCGCCGGGAGCGAGCGGGCCGCCAAGTTGGTCGAGGCCGTGAACTACAGCAAGTTCTCTCCCGTGGTCCCATTGCGTGCTGCGTTCTCCAAGAAGGTGGGCGGCATCCTGGACCCGGTGCAACAGGCTGCCCGGGACAAGTCGTTCTCCAAACTTATCAACGAGGATGCCATGCTCCGCGTGGCCGCCGAGACTTTTCAGGACCGACTCCCGCAACTCGAAGCACTCTGGAAAGACATCGGCGGGCAGACGGGCTACGAGGGCGCGGATGAGATGGTCCGCACCATCGCCGAGATGCGGAACTTCGCGGACGGCACGATTCCCGTGGCCCGTCAGGAAATCGTCAAGCTATTCGACAAGACCGGGCCTGAGGTGGACCAATTCGCCGAGCAGGTCGAGCCGCTGGTTGCCGCGTTCATGAAAATCAAGGACGTTGCCTATGCCAAACACCAGGAACTCGGCGGCCGAGGCGAGTGGTTGGACTCGATGTTCAGCAACCACATGCCCCGTGGCATCGACAAGAAGTACGAGGGTGAGTTTGCCAAGGTCATGCGGCAGTACCTCCTGCCCACGGGGACACCCAACGCCTCGCGGCGTAACCCCATCTTCGACATGCCGGGCGGAACACACACCGTCAACCTGATGAGCCGGGACGAGCGGCTCGGGGCAAGCGGAAGCCGGGTGGCGACGGAGTTGAAGGATGACCTGCGCGGCGTGATGAAAGAAGTGGACCCGCTCGGCAGTCAAGAATTTCTGTACGAGGACATGCCCGTCGAGCAACTCCAGCAGTGGTACGCCTACCACAAGTACCTCGCGCCCGAACTGGAGAAGCTCGCCGCCCGGGGAATGGACCCGGCCGAGTTGGCCGTCAAGAAGGAACGATTGATGTCCGGCCTCGTTAGTAGCGTGCCGGGGACAACGCCACTGGGAGTCAAGGGCAAGGTTGCGGGCATGGTTGAAGCCGCTGCGACACCATGGGCCATGACGAAAGAACAATTTACAGATGAATACTGGTTTCATGGAAGAACTCCTAGTCATCCACAATTCTCTTCCGACATTATTGGTGGTGGAATCACAAGAGACATCAACACCGCACGTGCCTTTGCTGGCCAGGCTTACGGAGAATTCGGTGGAAAAGTAGGTTTACTGAAGACATCGGAATTGCCTCCTTCGGCCGTAGAAGAACTTAATAAAGATCCGGCTACACGATTGATCGTAGGACTCGGAACGACACCTGGAAAGGCAGAGCAATGGATTCCGGCAGACGTTACTAATCCGCACAGATACCTTGTTGAAAAAGCTCTCTCCGAGGGCAAGCCAGTTCCCCAAGCAGTGTTGGCAGAATACCCGGACCTTGCACAGGCCACTCCTTTCCGCGCCCCACTGCCATCCGAAGCTGCAAAGGCCGCCGCCCCTCGCGCAGCCAAGTCCGCCTTCGACCAGGCCGCCGAACAACCCCTCATTCCCCAACTGGTCGAGTACCTCTCCAAGCTCCCCGAGGAAGTGCGAGAGACGGGACTGTTCAACCGCACCATGTTCCAGTCCTGGATGGACTACAACGAGCACCTCGCCGTCAGTGTGGCCAACCTCTCGACCATCCACAACTTCCTCGGCAGCGTCATCAGCAAAGAGCCCAAGGGCGACGACTGGGTGAGTCTGAAGCAGGCGTGGAACGGCGTCGTCTCCCCCAAGGGGGAACGCCGATTGACCGACGACGGCCTGACCTACGCCGTCAAGCGGCACATGATGAAGGAAGACCCAGAAGCCCTGAACGCCGTAGACCCAAAGCACCTGTTGGGCTACAACGACGAACTGGGCAACCCGGTCCCAGGCTGGGCCGACGAACTGTGGGTGGACCCCAAGACCGCCGAGACGATTGGCAAGTACATGGAGATCCAGACGAAACCCGCATCGAGCCTTTGGGGCAAAGCCTACAACGGCTATACCGGGGCCATGAAGTTCGGGCTCACCCTGCCGTGGCCCGCCTTCCATCTGCGCAACTGGGTGGACGGGACATGGCGGAACTACATGCGCACCAGCCCCAGAACCTACAGCCTCGCGGAACTGACCGCTTCCGAAGCCCGATTCGCTAAGGTAGGTCTGGGTGCCGGCGGTCTTGAAGAACTCCCCCACTGGCGCGAGTTTGTCAACAGCGACGTGCTCGAAGGCCAGAATATTTCCGAAGTGGCTGCCACCATGGGCCTGACTGGCGGGGAAGCCCCGGCCACGTTGCTCCAAGCCGTGACCGAGCCCCTACGCCCGCGCTACTGGGAACAGACTGACAAGTGGGACTGGCTCAATCCCCTCAACACGCGAGGGATTCGCAAGGCCGAGAAGACTTCCAAACAGAACGTCCTTGCTGAGATGGGCTCCCGTACCCACCAGTACGTCGAACTCCACAACCGCTACGTCCCCTTCGCCGCGGCGATGGACCACGGACTCGACGCCGCCCAGGCACGCAAGCTGGTACTCGACATCCAGTACGACTACTCCCGGCTGAAGGGTGGCGCCCTCCAGGGCAACTTCGGCGACACCGTGGCCCGCAAGGTCTTTCCCTTCTGGTCGTTCATGCAGAACAACGTCCCCTACCAGTTGGGACAACTCTTCAATGCCCCCGGAGGCGGGCACGCCCAGACGCTCCGCTTCATCAACCAGATGCACCGGAGCAACAAGGAGTACCTGCCCGAGTGGCTGAGCGAGCGTACCGCCATCCGAATCCCGGGCGACGACGACGAGAAGGCCAAGTTCGTCCGGCAGTTTGGCCTCAGTATCGAAGACCTTACACGCTTCTCCCCGCACTTCACCGGGCAGGCCGCCAAGCGTACCGCATCCCGCTTCTTGGCCGAAATGAACCCGGCGTTGACGTTGCCGGTCAAACTGTTCATGCAGGAGGATTTGTACTCAGGAAGGCCGCTGAAAGAGATGAAGGGACCCACGGGCATCCCGGTTCTCGACGCAGCCATCATGTCCACACCCGCGTCCCGGGGCATCAACACCGCCGAGATGCTTTTGGACGAACGAAGCGGCCTTGGTCTGAAGGCGCTGAATCTTCTCAGCGGCGTGAAGGTAGGAAGCTACGACCTGGAGAAGGCCAAAGCCTATGACTTGGAGAAAGCTAACGAGGCCGTCATCGCCGGGTCTCCGAAGTCCCGCAGCTTTACCCAGATTTACATACCCAAAGCTGAGAGGGAGAACGTCTCAGCCGAGACACTCCGGGCCGTCGAGCGGAGCAAGCAACTCACCAAGAAAATCAGAGAGTTGCTGGATCGGCGGAAGAAAGAGAAGGCGGGGGCGATGTAGGGACCTGGCCAACCTCGTAAACGGAACCATCATCTTCCGTGTAGGTCAGACGCACGGGACCGCCCTTGGCCTGGACGAGGTGGTACGTCACGTTTCGGGACTCCTCGTCCATCGCCGTGCTGAGTATGCCCACCTCGCCGGTCAGATCCACCACGTCATCCACAACCAGCAATGAGGGCGTCACTGGTAGACCAGCCATCGCCCTTGCCATGTCGTCGAGCGCTTGGCAAGTGACGATCATGTCCACCGTGTTTCGGTCAAGGTCAAGCATCGTCTTGCTCCCGCAACTCGTTCGTCAGCCGCAGATACTCCGCGCAGCCGGAACACTCCCGATCTCCCGGGTCTCGCTTCCCGTCCGGACCAATGGTCAGTCGCCCATTGCAGACGTGGCCCTGTAGGTCAAAGAGGCGGGCCTTGATTTCCTGGATTCTCGCGTTCATAGGGTCACTGTAGACGCCGGCCACCGCAGGCCGAAGTCCCTACGCTTGATCTTCACCATCCGGCCGTCTGGATGATGCCAGACCACGCCCTCGTGCCGGTTTGTTTCAAACCACCCCTTCATGGCCGAGAACGCCATGGGCGGCTGCTCGTCGCGAAACAAGATCGACCCGTGGCGAATCAAACCATGGCGATCCAGCCCATAGGGATTCCCCTGGATCTTCGGACCAACAAGCTCATAGGTCCCATCATCCAAGAGCGGGCATCGCTCAAACGCCTCGCGGTGCCACCGATCCTCCGGGCCTTCACCAACAGGAACCCACCCAGGGCACTTGCCCGTCTCGGGATCCGGCTCCTGTGCCGCCTCAAACCCGGAAGGGGGACGTTTTCCGGGCTTCAAGTCAAACCGGCGGTAGAGCTTCCCGTCGCGTACCAAGCAACACGTCCCATCCATCTTCACGGTTGGGACGCCCTCGCCTTGAACTACCCACTCGGCTCCAGGCACAATCTCGTCGTAGACCAGACGGTCCCCGTCGTAGTTGCGTTTGAATAGGGAGATGACCTTCTTCATCACGCCTTCCTTGTCTATAGACGCTTCCGAGACGCATGAGAGAAGGCGGGGACTAGCGTCGGTCAGGATACATGAACTGCTGAAATATCCGCAAGCGTGCCGCATCACCAGCACCATCCGACTCGATGTATACCCGCTTTCCCATCAAAAGATGACCCGTGTCCACAAGACGTAGGTCGGCTTCCACGCCGGGTTCATCACGGGATGGTTCGCCGATACCGACCGCAGGCGGCACAAGGGTGGATTTCAGATACCCGCTTTTGAAAGTCGCCGTGCTAAGCGGATCAGTGTCTTCCCGGGCTAGATCCACGTCCACTATCTCGACGGTCTTCAGTGTCATCGACTCACTCCCGGGTTAGTTGAATGCACGAAACTCAGGCAACGGGGTGTGCCCTATTCTGGACTCCTCCACCATCTTTTGGGCACACTCGGAACAAACCCGCGTCCCGACTGGCCGCCGGCCAAATCTGTTCAATAGAGTGCATGTCGCCTCATTGCCACACGGGTCGTCAATCTCCCTCGCCTCGCACGACATGATCTCGTTCAGTATCGTCATTGCCATTCTCCGAACCATCCTCCAACGGTGGTTCAACCACCGTTCAACGGTTGACCATCAGGAGAACATGGCTCACTTCTCCAGGACACCCGCGATCAGCAACTCGGCGTCCATCTGCCGAAGCCGCTCAATCGCCCGATCCATCATCGACCGCATCTGCACCCGGGCTGTGGGAGCGTCTTGCTTCTCGAACAGGAGCGGAATCGGAACGGCCGTCTCCATCCCCGGCCGCAACGTCGGATGAGAGTCAGTGACGCGGACCACAAGGTCCATTCCCGGGTGGGTGGCGGAATCATGCCACGTCAGGTCGAGACCAGGATAGCCTTTCGAGTAACCCATCACGCCCCCATTCTACACCAACCACGGCGCCGAGGGAAAGCCACTCACTTCCCGCCAAGCATCCGGATCTCCTGTCGCCGCGTGACGACTTTCGACTTGCGCACCCCCCGAGCCGAGACGTTTTGCTTGAAAAAACGTCCTGAGCTTGGTACCATACAACGCACGGGTGGCACGAATGGGGGCCAACGGGGTACTTCTCGTTGGCACCTACCACTGTGATTCGCTCTCATGTCCACGGCAATGACAATGCGTGGCTGCCGTCGCCGAGCGGCATCATACTCACACCGAACATGGATTGTATACAATATTTAATATAGAGTTTCTCGAACCGTACTGATACTGAGTCTCAATAGCAACGCCATGTCTTTGTGATTCGCACGGCACCTGACGCTTGTCTGTTGGATGAGAGAGCGAGTGTGAGAATGCGAGTGTGTGTGTCCTGGGGCCCTGCCCTTCGGGCCCTTCCCTACTCTCTCTGTCACTGGCCCTTGCTTACGCTCTATCCCCTTCTCTCCCGCGTGATGGCTGGTGTACGGGAGCTGCGTCTGTGCGTGTGTGGGATCCGCCCCATTGCCACCGCTCTCCCCGCTTGTCACGGGATGCTACGTTGTCCCCATTGCAATGCTTCGCACGCGAGGCCGCTGGTATTCCAGCGTAAGTCTTTTGTTTTCAAGGCTTTGCGTCGTTTTGTACCACCGTTTGTAGTGTGATGTAGTTTAGTGCTGATTGTTTCGTGTGCAAACGGTGCATCGCAAACAGGCAGTCTTGGACCCCCGTTTGGGCCGCGAAATGGCATTTTCGCCTATACGTCTGGAATTTTTCGGTTTTTCGGCACGACTCTTGCGGGTGTTTCGAGCCGTCGGCCGGAATGGCCAGCATCACCACCACAATCAGTACCCGGAGGAGTTCCCCATGTTCGCTCTGAATGTCACGAACGCTTGTCAGACGGCTCGCGTTGGGCTGTTCTCTGACTACCCCGCGGCTCTCAAGGCCATGGGTGAGTATCCCAAGGGGAATTCTACCTTCAGTATCCTGGAAGTGGAAGACAAGGCTATCCCAACAGACGTGGAATCGCTGGGCAAGTGGGCAACGTACAAGGCTTGTCAACGCGAGATCGGCGCCGAGGGGTTGGGGTACGACGCTTGGTATCGTCGCTATGCGGATACCTTGGCTGGCGTGGTCCGGAAGCCGCGGCCGAGGATTGTACCCGAGGGCGAGCGTTGCGTGGTTCGGCCGGTTGCTGGCGTCCCTGTTGGCCATGCCCAAGATTCCCCTCCGGCGGATGCTTCCCCCATGGCAAGGGACGCCTACCTTCGGCACCGTAGCACGATGAATGCGGCAAACCTTACGGCGTCGCCGTGGGGCAAGTGGTTTGCCCATTGGCAAGAGGTGCAGTCCAGGGGGTCGGCGATTGCGGGTTGAACCATCAGCAGCGCCCACTACGGTGGGCCTTGCCGATTGTTCACCACCATCACCACCCTGTATCCTAGAGGCTCTTACCATGGCAACCGCCACCCTATCCCGTCCCGCGTCGTCTTGGTTCTACTTGCTGCCCGTAGATGGCCGTGTGCGGCCCGTGTGCGAGGAGTGCGCCCCCCTGTTGTCTGGCCATGCCCGGCGGGAGCGGCATAACGAGACAGGCCACAGACTCCGCTGTGCGGTATGCGGGGATGTCATCCCGTGCGACCGGATGGAGAAACTGCTGGCGGCTTACTGAGTGCCCCCGATAGCGCGTCACCTACGGGTGGCGCGAGCCGGTTACACTACCCCACATAACAGGAGGTCTAACGATGGTTACTGTTGGAGAAGTGCTTGACGCTCGGGAAGAGTTGGCGTACATCCGAACCTATGTCGCACGCCACGAAGAGGCCGCCAGTGAAGCTGGCCATGGCGGCATGGACGACGCAATCGAGGATTCCCTCAAGGTTATCGAGGTGCTGCTGGTCGCGCTGTGCGATCAGGTGAGGGGAATCACGCTTGACGGCAAGGTGAGGGAAGAAGAGGCGTAAGATGGGACAAGGTAAACCACGGCACAACGCGGAACCGGAGACGCTCTTGGGTCGCATGATGTTCTCGTTGTTCGACATCATGCGCGTCGAGAAGGGGCAGTTTACGCTGGACTTGCGCTACTTTACTTGCATCAATGGCGATCCACACTGGCGTGCCTCTCTCGGCGAGACAAGTACCGAAGGAGAGGGGTTCGACACGCCGGAAGATGCGATCGTGGCGTTGCTCGACACATTAGCGAACCGAGAAGAGTGAGCGGATACGCGACCCTGCCCTAATCGTAGGGCAGAATCGTTTACCCCTTCCCCACCACCGTCCTAGAGGACATCCCCATGGCTTTGACCCGAGACGAGATTCTTGCCCAGATGGCAGACAAGGCAATCACGCTGGAAGAGGCTGGCAAGCTGTTGGACGAGCTTCAGAAGGCAAACATGGGCCACCTGTATTGCAAGGTGTCCCAGAAGCAAGCCATGAGCCTGTACGGCTTGCAACGGATGCCCGTGACCCTGTACGTCGAGCAATGGGAACGGCTCTTGGCCTTTGCCGACGACATCCGGGACTTCCTGAAGGACCACAAAACCGAATTGAAACGCAAGACCAGGCCGGCGGCTTAGTGCCCACACTACCCTGCCGGTAGCGCGGCGGGGACTTGTTGGCACCACCACCTAACCTGGAGGGCGTAATCATGCGAATCGAGCGAAGCGAAGGCGGAACCAAACTCTGGCTCTCAGCCGAGGATACCTACAACTGGGCGAACAGGCCGGACAACGCCTGGCCTTGCTCTTTCCTCTCGGGCAGGAGGCTGTTTGCCGCGTTCGACGCCAACGGCGACCTGGCCGATATGGCCGTCGACGGCGGCAAGGGCGATCAGGATTGCCCGGCGGATGAGTTCGACGCGATCACGAAGGACGCCTTGAAAACCGAATAGCGGTGTTGGGGTTTCCCTTCCGGGGGTGGCGATTGCGACACCCCCGGGGACGGACACCGCAAACCTAGAATCGGAGAGATTATGCGCGAGGACCAGACGACTATAAACGTGAAATGTAGCGTTCACGACTGTTTCCACGTTTGGCGATTTGAACCAACCCCGCAACGGTTGCGGGACGCGGCGGCGCGACAACTCGGCACCATATGCCCAGATCCCGGAAACGTGCTCACGTTTGAGCCGTTCTCACCCGGTAATGACAACCCAACGAATTGGACCTTACGCCGTCACGAAGGTTGGGCCGAACCAGAGGCGGAAACCATCGTCGCGCGTTACGTTGGCGACGGACCTATTAGCCTATTTGAAGTCAAGTAGCCCCCCAAGCCGCCCGCGCCCGGCATCACGGCGCGGTGGGCGCTGGCCCCAGAATGCCAGCTTGGAGAATCGAATCATGGTAACGAAAGAAGACGCAGCGTATCGAGTGGCCCTCAAGCGAATCGTCCGCATGGCGTGTGGATTTGTGGACAACGCGGAGCCGGTTGAAACCCTCGAAAAGACAGTTCTGGATATCGCCAAGTCGGCGCCGTCGGTCGTCGCAACGCACCTCGACCGCATGTTCCACAACGCAGCCCATGCATGGGAACTAGGAAATAACAGCGGAAACAGCGCGACGATGGAACGCGAAAACCAACGGTGCGATGACATCCAGGGGACCGCCGAGCGTATTCTCTATCTCTGGGGCGTTGTCGTGACCTATCCTGGGCTGTACCCAGTGTTCGAGTGGCACGGGCATCACATCTACACAACCGAAACCCTTTTCCGCGACATCGCACAATCGTGAGGGCGGTGGCCAACTCCGCCCCGTGGTGTGAGCCGGGGCGGCGACTGCTCACCACCGGGCCGCCGGGTAGACGGGCGGACTCGCCCGCAGAGTAGAGCGGGAGGCAAAGGGAGATTGAGATGACGACGACGAAACAAAATCTAGCAGTCGGACAGCGGCTGACAGTCGGCGATTTGGTTGGTCGGCGACTGCCGATCTACAGGCGGATTCAGATGCCCGGATGTAGCGATTGGTGCACCCTGCGCTACGATCTGTTGGGCAACGCGGCAGTGCTCGCATCAGGCAGCGCGGAGCAAACGGGCCCCGGCGAATTTTTGCCCTACTGGCGGAGCCTGATCGCACGACTCGACGACGGACACACCGTATCGTGCAGCTACGCATGGCACGACGGCCACCTCGAACTGCACGAGCGTGGCCCCGTCTTGGGGAGCGGTGGACTGCCAGACAATTTCCACACTCTCGTCCTCGCGCTGCGCCCCGGCAAATCGCGTCGGCACAAGACGTCCGATTGCTCGCGAGGCCGATACTGGCAAATCGAACGTGAGGCTGATGATACGCTCGCCGAGGCCGTGTTGCCGTGGCGTCCGGCAAATCCGGTCCCCTGGCCGGCGTGGACTGAGGGGGTGGCGGGGCGAGACTGACCTCTCCCTGGGGCGCCGCCAAGCCTGGCCCAGGTGGAGAGCGGCGGGTACCGAGCGGGCTCGGCCGCGGTCGAGCTAACAGGCGTGTACGCCTCCCGGCGCCCCGGCCTTTTTCAACCAACCAACACTAACACGGGAGACGAGACGATGACGACCAGGCTCATCGGCAACGAAAAAAGCGTAGACCTCACCATCGACGGCAAACCGGCGCGGGCCGTGCGTATCGCTGGTCGGTGGCATATCGAGCCGGCCGACTTGGCCGTGTCGAAGAAAAACGATTGGCGTAACCTCCGGGATCTTCGCTCGGCGGTACGGGAGCACAACGCGAAAGGCTAACTGCCGCGCCCGCCGGCCGTTGACCCCGCCGCGGGACTCGGGCGGGGAGAAAAGGAAAAGAACGATGACACACACGATCAACGGGACCGCTGTAACAGACGGCGAGTTGCGAGTCGCCGACAGACTCCTGCGCCGACTGGCAATGGATGACAAGGACTTGGCGAAGCTGTGGGCGGAGGACAAGGGCGCGTGGACTCTCGCGCGTCAACGCGCCATCTATGCGACGGCCGAATTTTTGGAGCACATGTACGGCAGTTCAATTCGTGCGATTCATACTGTCCTGCATCGCGCGATTACCGGTGAGCCAATCGCCGACGAACTGTACGCTGCGCGCCGACTGTGCGACGCGATGCTCCATGGCCAGTTCGACATTGAGGAGTTCGCGCAAAACGAGGGGCAGGGAATCTTCGAGGAGCCCACCCCGTGACATGGAATGAAGCCATCACCGCCAGCCGTTGACGCGGGAACCGTTCACCACACCTAACCCCCGGAGAAACCATGAATCTGGCCCATAAGTACAAACCGAAGTGCTGGGCGGACGTAGCCGGGCAGGATGCCGCGCTGGACGTGCTGAATCACTTACGGGAATCGGGCGGCCTTGGTGGCCGTGCCTTTTGGTTATCGGCGGAGAGTGGCCAGGGCAAGACGGCGATTGCGGACCTCATCGCCAAAGAGGTGGCCGGGGAATCGTGGGCCATCAACGTGTACGATGACCCGTCGCAACTGACCTCAGACGAACTGGAAACCATCCGTCGCCACCTTGCCTACCGCGTCATCGGCAAGGGCATGGCGTGGATTGTGAACGAGGCCCATGGCCTTCGACGCGACCAGGTGCGCAAGCTGCTCGGCCTGACCGACACGGGCCGTATCCCCCAGTGGTGCGTTTGGTGCTTTACCACGACGCGAAATGGGCAGAAGTCGCTCTTCGAGGGAATCGACGACACGTCGGCCATGCTCTCGCGTTGCGTGGTCCTGCCGATGCGACCCGACGGCATGGAACTTGCCTTCGCCGCCCGGGCACGGAAGGTCGCCAAAGCCGAGAACCTTGACGGACAACCCCTGGAGGCGTACATGGAGCTTGCCAGGGCGTGCAAGTGCAACCTGCGGGAAATGCTTTGCCGAATCGAGTCAGGCGTCATGCTGCCCAAGTAGCGTCCCCCGCTACCATACCCCTCGGGGTGGGGACTCGGCGGACGATTACCCTAATCTGGAGGAAAGACGATGG
>Ga0172381_10005391_pt1 | contig 12994 bp, 21 predicted proteins | sample Leawel6488metaG_FD_119754 | JGI IMG/M metagenome (GOLD analysis project Ga0172381, IMG submission 119754) | Leachate microbial communities from a municipal landfill in Southern Ontario, Canada - Leachate well 64-88 metaG | ecosystem: Engineered > Solid waste > Landfill > Unclassified | place...
ATATATTATTTAGGTAAGTTGAAAGAGAAATGCGTAATTTTAGACGCTAAACGTAGAAGACTTGAGGAGTTGTTAGAGCATGGCTCAAAGCAGCCTCGGGAAAATAAAAGTAAAGGAGTCTTACCGGTAGTTGAACCCGGTAAACGCGCAAGCGGTGTTGCTGAAGTTTATCTAAGTATATTTGATAGCTTTGATAAAGACCCGTTGAATGATACTCAGATAGCAGATAGGTTGTTTGCGTTGACAGGTATCAGACCAAATAGCAAGAACATATCCTCATATCGCTGTATGTATAATGCAGGAAAAGTTAAGGGTCAAATTAAAGCGCCTGATAAACAAATAGAGAGGATTAAAGGTAAATTTAAAAAAATAGGAAAGGAGGTGAATATGGCTAAGAAAATAGTAATTAAAAAAGGTAAAGATAAAAAACCTACCGTTAAAAGAGAAGCTGGTGGGGAAACTAAAGAGAGCAAGTTAGTTAAGCTTCTTTCTGGAAAAGAGATGTTTACACTTGACGAAATAGTCTCAAAGACTGGATTTGCTCCAGCATCCGCGAAGATGTATGTTTCGCAGGATTATCTTGATAGAAAAGAAAAGCCCTACAAGATTTTTGTAGGTAAGAAGGGAAGCAAAGAAGCATACCGAATGGAAGTCAGGAAAGGAAAGTAGTTTTAAACCAAACAGTACAATTTAGGAGGGAATTAAAATGGCGTTAGTAATTAAGAAAAAAGTAATTGCTAAAAAAACTGTAAAGAAGGCGGCGAAAAAAGTTACCAGAGATGCGCGGAAGAATAGTATTTCCGAACTTATGAGGCAGACTCTGGGTAAGAATATTAATTACCCGTACGCGAAATTGAAGGCCATGGTTAAGGCGCGGTTTCCGAAGAGCAAGTGGGATGAAACACATTATGCTTGGTACAAATCCAGAATTGCGGCCGGTAAGTTAAAGGGTATTAAATAAAAATGTCCGAGCGCCAGATATGCAAAATGGGCGAGGGAAAAAAACCCACATTTGAAGGCATGGACCGTTTAGGTACTATGTTCGCCCGCCAAGCTAAATTCGCCGAGCGGTTCTTCAATGTTGGAAAAATGACACAGAATGAACGTGAGCAGTGGGTTAAAGAGATGTGTCTGTGTGACGTGGATGAAACCATGGAACTGCTCAACGAGGTTAATTGGAAACATTGGAAAAAGACTAAGAAAGATATTGATGTAGAGCAAGCGCGGTTTGAAGTGGCGGATAAAGCGTGTTTCCTTTTAAACATAGCGCTACTCCTTGGAATGGACGCTGAATCTTTATTCCAGTATTTCATGAGAAAGGCGGAGATTAACAATGAGCGTCAAGCGAAAAGTTACTAAGGCTAAAAAAGTAAAAGAACCAAGAATGCCTACGCCACGTAAGCAGGAACTTGTTGCTTGGGCTCTTAGGGATATGCTTACCAGAGCTCCTAGTCTTACATTAGGACAAGCTCGTAGGGTGTTTAGCTATGGGTATATGTCATTAAGAAAAAAGACTACTGCTGAAAAAGTGTTTCAAAGTGCACGTGGGATAATTGATGATAAGCATAAATGAAAAATATAGAGTTAACAAATGGTGCGGTCCTATCTGGGTCATGAATACAAATGTACTGTGGCTCAATGGACCGTACCAACTCTATACTGCTATTTTTGACCCATTTTTTATGCGGTTTATAATTTTAAATTAGGGAGACATAAATGAATATTGAAGAAAGAAATATTAAACTTAGTGAATTCTTTGATGAGTGCAAAGCTATACTTATTTCCAAGGGTAAAGATTATAATCCAACTGGTATAGCGTTCGATGACTTGAATGAGGCGGCAAAAGATATAGACCGTGGTCCAGTGCATGTTCTCTGGATTTATATGGGCAAGCATATATCAGCTATTAGAACATTCATCAGACGGGGAAATGTAGCCTCAGAACCAGTACGTGGTAGGCTTATGGATTTAGCAAACTATTGTGCTATGATGGCAGTGCTGCAGGATTCTGAAAAAAGAAAGTCGGTCTGATGAATTTTATAGATGCGAGACATTTAATTGATGAAATTAATAGATTAGCATACAAAGCTAATGCTTGGGAGATAAGATTTTTAAGAGACATGGCTCGTCAGACTACGTTGTCTGAAAAGCAGGCAATATGTCTTACTGAAATATATAGGAAAGCCTCGGGCGGCGGAAAGTATGAAAGGAGACAGGTGACAGGATGAAAATATTTACGGAACCAGAAGTATTCTTAATTGCCGAACCGCATATTAACTTTGACGGCCTTGGAGATTTCTTAAAAGAATGTGGATATCCAGAGGCACATGAATCACTTAAACAAGAAGCTGCCGTAGTTGTCGAACTTGGTGGTCGCATGTGTTTTGGGAGTTATAAGAATTTTGGTAAGACTGAAGAGTTAGTGGCCAAGGCAGTTGAATTGGGACATGGCAGTATTTTTGAACATGCAAATTATACCTTTGCAATTGCTAGGTGTTCGCGTGGGTTTACTCATCAAATGGTTCGTCACCGTGCCGGGTTTGCTTACTCTCAGGAAAGCACCCACTATATAAAATATAATTTAGATAACGCACGCTTTTGTGTTGAGCCATACTCTTATGACACAGACGAAAAACGGGATGTGATTTTAGACTCGTTGAATGGTTGTGTAAGTGCATACGAAAAATTGTATGACAAATTAAAAGCCGAAGAGGAGACTAAGCATAATTCTTGCGGTGCTGCAAGGCAACTTCTACCTAACGCTATAGAGGCAAAAATACTCATCACGGCCAATATCCGGTCATGGCGACATTTTTGTGAGGAGCGTGGTAATTCTCATAATACTCTGGAAATTAGAATGGTAGCAATTAAAGTTTACGAAATTTTATGGAAACGTGCTAGATTATTTGTGCATGGTCTTTCTAAATTCGTAGATACAGATGGTAGAGAGTCTATTAAAACAATCAATAGAAAAATATGAATAGTACATGGATAATGAGGTCATTCTTAGTACAGTATATTATATGTGCTGGATTCTGTGCATATGAAAAGAATTGGCCTCGATTCATGTATTGGATATCTGCTAGCTTATTAACTATATCCGTACTTTGGGGGATGAAATGAGATTATCTAAAAATAAATATTTAATGAGTATAGCACAAGTTGCTTCTACTCGGTCAACTTGTCCTGACCTTCATGTTGCTTGTGTTATTGCTACAAAAGATGGGCATGTATTATCGATTGGATATAATGGTGCTGCACACGGAGAAAAACATTGTGTAACATCAAGTGATGGCTTAAGGTGTTTAGAGAATGGTATTAATCATCGAGTAGTCCATGCTGAACAAAATGCTGTAGCTCATGCTGCAAGACATGGAATAAGACTTGATGGAAGTGTAGCATATGTTACAGCAAAACCTTGTGAAAAATGTAGAATCCTACTTAAGCAATCAGGTATAGTGTTAATCAAATATCCTAAAAAATAAAATGAAATTACATACTCTATATATAGATACTAGAGAACAGAGGGCCCTATCGTTTGCCGGTTACTCTGGCATTTTTATTCTCAGGAAAAAGTTAGACTTTGGAGACTATGGTATGAGGTTTTCCGATGGTTGGACTGTACCCGTAGTATTTGAGAGAAAGTCAATACCGGATGTGTTTGGGACATTAACTAAAGGTCATGACCGGTTTAAAAGGGAATTAGCAAGGTCGAAAAAAAACGGTTATAAGTTGATGGTAATAATAGAGGGACCGATTGCCAAAGTTATTGAAGGTGTTTGGAAAAGCAAAATACAGGGCATTGCTATTGTCAGGTCCCTGTTTACTTATCTGGTAAAGTATGATGTTTATTTAATATTTGCTAAAGACCGTGAAGAGGCCTCAAGGTTTATCATAGAATACTATTCAGCAATGTGGCGTAAACGTAAGGAGGAGATGTGAAACTAATTCTGAAGAAAAAACTATTCTATACTATGGAAAAAGACGGTATAACTCAAAGTCTTATATCCATGTTCCTTTCATGTAGACGCAAGGCTAAACTATACCTCGAGGGATGGGATTCTAAGTGGTTTTCTACCGCACTTAATTACGGTTCACTTGGGCATGGAATGCTTGAGTATGCGTATACTGATGTATCAAATAAAAAATTAACTGCTCCACCATCTATGAAATTACTTCAAGGATATTCTAATAGAGCTGAAAAACAGTGGCTCGATGAGAATCCTAAGCCAAGTACAAAAGACATGGTACAAGTCGATTTAAACCTCGCATTACTTGAACAAACATTATTTTATTATTTTAGGCAGTGGGAAAAAGACTTTAACAAAGTAAAGTGGTTAGCACTTGAAGAAGAGATAAAGGGAATAGAGTGTGAAGGTATACCATTACGCGGAAAAAGAGATGGAAAGTTCGCAGTTAGAAAAGAAGTGTGGCTCCTCGAGAATAAGTTTAAATCTAGGATAGAAGAGGATGACCTAGCAGACTCTTTAAATATAGACTTTCAATCTCTCGAATATTTATGGTCTTCATGGAAAGAGACTGGAGTGGTTCCATCAGGTATGCTTTATAATGTTATTAGACGGACCAATTTAAAACAAAATAAAAGTGAGACTACTGATGGATTCGTTAAACGAGTAGGTAAGGATATAGAGTCTAGGCCGGAGTTTTATTTTATGCGGTTCGAGATACCTATTTTAAAATCAGACCTAGTCAACTTTGAAAAAGATTTATCCTCGATTATACTTGACTTTAAAGAGTGGTGGACTGGTAAAGGAAGGGATTATAAAAATCCATATAATTGTCTAGGTAAATATGGAAAATGTATGTATTTGAATGTGTGTGCTAATAATAATTTTGATAACTTAGAAAAAAGGAAAAAAGTATTTAAAGAGTTAGAAGATTTACAATAACGAAAGGGGGGTAATAGTGGCTATTAAATTGTTAGGTAAAAATAAGAAAAGATTCAAATCAACACGTGAAGAACAAAGCACGCTTGAATTACAGTTGCCAAAGAATAAATCTGTTCCTTCTAAAGACCCAAGAGATTATTCCTGGTTGATATATGGAAGAAAAAAGATTGGAAAAACAACTTTGGCTGCTCAATTCGAGGACGCTTTATTTCTTATGTGTGAACCAGGTGGTAAAGCTCTTAGTATACGTCAGGTAGGTATAAAAAATTGGCTTGAGTTTAAAGGATATGTTAACTTGGCTGTAGAAGATGAGGATACGCGGACGGTCATAGTTGACACAACAGACTTGGCTTATGCTTATTGTCTGGAATATGTATGCGATAAGTTAGCGATAGAACATCCAGCAGACGAAGCATATGGTAAAGGCTGGAACGCGGTTAGAAAAGAATTCGTTTCTGTTATTAACAAACTTCTTCATTCAGGAAAGGGGGTAGTGTTCATTTCACACTCTAAAGACGAGGAATTTAAAACAAGGCATTCAGATACGTTCCATAAAACTGTATCTTCAATGCCAGGGCAAGCAAAGGACGTGCTCGAAGGGTTAGTCGATATCTGGGCTAATTATGATTATGATGGTAGGCGTAGGGTTTTGATTATTGGTGGTAGTGAAGAGGTCGACGCTGGAAACAGAATTGAAGGACGGTTTATTTATCCGGACGGTTCTCCGATTGACAGGATACCGATGGGAAGCAGTCCTAAAGAAGGCTATAAAAATCTTATAGCGGCGTTCAATAATCACGGTGACAGGGAAGTACAGTCTAAAGAAAAACACGGGTTGAAAATTAAAAAACATTAAGGAAAGTAATTATGCTTTCCTAAAACAAAGGAGAATAGCATGAGTAAAGATTTTGGAGCAAGGTTGGCGAAATTCGGAAAGACATTTAAAACAGCTAAGGAGCGCGCTAAGGAAGAAGGTGGATTTGGCAATGATTTGCCTGATAGTAAGTATAAAGCCAGATTAGAATCTTGTGAAATAAATGAAGCGAAGAGTAGTGGCCGGTTGCAGGTAGCGTTTAACTTTGTTGTTACTGCGGGCGAGGAGAAGGGCGAGAAAGTCGGCAAGTACCAGTCCATCGAAACCGAGGACGACCAGGTTTGGTTGGCCAGGGATTTACGTAGGTTTGGTATAGACATGCCGGATAATGCGGAAGACCTGCAGGAAGTGGTCAAGCTCCTGGATGATAGCAAGCCCGAGCTCGTCATATCCTTGAAGACGAAGGATAGCGGCCAGTTCTGCTACATCGACAAGGTGACGTCTGAACTCGACGCCGGAGATTTTAAGGCCGAGGACGATGGAGAGGGCGAACCTGGAGACGGCAAAAGCGGCGAAGACGACAATGCCTCCGAAGACATCGAAGAGGGAAGCGAGGTAACTTGGAAAGAAGATGGCGATAAATTCCAAGGTAAAGTCTTGTCAATTGATGAGGACGATAAGACCGCGGTTATCAAGGACGAAGACGGAGATAAGCATAAAGATGTCGACCTAGATGACTTAACTCTGGTTGAAGAAAAGAAAGTCGCGAAAAAAGCCGCCAAAGTAGAAGAGGGGGATATGGTATCCTTCGAATACAAAGGCAAAGAGTATACCGGTAAAGTAAAATCTATTGACGAAGATAAAGACCTGGCCATCGTTAAAGATGAGGACGGTGAAAAGCATACTGTTGACCTTGATGATTTAACTAAGGTCGATGAAGATGCCGGCAATAAAAAAAGCAGTAAAAAAGAAGAAGAGGCCACCGTTGAAATTGGAATGAAGGTGGAATTCAAGAACAAAAAAGGCAAGACCCTTACCGGTAAGGTCAGCAAGATTCTTGAAGCAGACAATGCCGTAGTGGTCAAGGACAAAGAGGGGGAAAAGTATACAGTCTCCGTCGATGACCTTAGTATTCCAGAATAGAAAATAATTAATTAAGTAAAGTAATCTGGGGTTGTGTCAGGTCATCCCTGTTTGTAGTCATAAGTGGTACAGGTAAATCCTGCCAACCCCAGATATTTTTGGAGACTAATATGCCTTTAACTGGACTGAGGGGAAACATCTTATCGTATGATACCGAAACCACTGGATTAAATCCGTGGAATAGTGTTGTATATAAGAAATACGGAATGAAACCAGCTCGACCATTTGCTTTTGCATTTCACGATGCCAAAGGTAATAAAGCGTTTATACGGTGGGAAGTTAATCCAAAAAACAGAGAAGTTATCCCAGTTAAAAAAGAGGCTAAATTATTAAGTGATATACTTGGAGACCCTAATATTATAAAGGTCGGCCATAATATATCATTTGATATACGAATGACTCGTCTGTCTGGTATAGACTTTGACTGGACGCAAGTGCATGACACCCAGTTCATGGCTCGTATCTTAACAGGTGGGTCTTTATTTTCTTATCAGTTAAAACCTCTTGCAAAGATGTGGCTAGGTATGGATGAAGAAGACCTTGCCTTACTTATGAAATCAGTATTACAAGCACGAAGGCTAGGTAAGAAAAATGGTTGGGCCATATCAAATAAAGAAACCCATGGTAAAGAGCATGTTAAATCTGATATGTGGTTAGGTGACCATAACCTACTAGAGGTATATGGAAACGGAGATTCTGAACGTACTATATTAATTTTTCTTGGTATGTATAAATTCTTTTCAGAAGAACCTGACCTCTTAGAAATATATAACACTGAAATAAAATTAATGCGGAATGTTTATAGAGCAGAAACTTATGGAGTTAGGGTATTCCCTGATAAATTAATAAGTCTTCGCAAATTTTATCAAGACTATTGTAATAAATGGAAGACTGAAGTTAACTGTAATGGCGGCAAAGGATTGAATTTAAGTAGTCCAGTACAACTTGTTAATTTATTTTGTAAGCAAAGAAAATATGTTACCAAGAAAAGAACTGATGCTGGAAATCCAAGTGTAGATGCTGCTGAGTTAGCTAGACTTGCTAAGAAAGATACTTTAGCTAAGGCTATACTTGAATATAAAGCTGGCGAAAGTATGTTAACTAAGTTCATAAATTCTTATGAAAAATTCATGGCTCCTCAAAAAGATTTTATGGTCTTACACGCAAATTTCCATCAGATGGGAACTAATACCGCAAGATTCAGTTGTTCTGACCCGAACTTAGAACAAGTAGCTGCTGAGGATAGTGCAAAGAAAAAAGCTGATATAAGTTTAAGACCTAGAGAAGCACTTGGTGCTAGACCAGGTCATTTAATATACTTACCAGATTATAGTCAGATGGAAGTATGGGTATTTGCATTTCAGTCTCAGGATAAAATTTTGATGGAAGCACTTATGTCTGGGCAAGATGTTCATGCGGTAGTTGCAAATTTGGTATGGGGGTTTAAACCGGATTATGAAGAAAATAAAAAACTTTACCGTAAAAAAGGAAAGACGATGATGTTCCTCAAGATTTATGGTGGGACGGCTAAAGCCGCCATGGACTTGATGGACTGCACACGAGATGAAGCACAAGAGGCCATAGACGATTTTGATATAAAATTTCCTGGAGTAAATGAATTTCTTGACAGGATGTCAAGGCAAGCCGAGACCCAAGGATATATTAAGAATGCCTTCGGTCGCCAATACTATATAGACCCCCATCGTTCATATATAGCCGTTAATTATCTTGTTCAGGGAACATGCGCTGATGTTGTAAAACGTGCTATGAATAGATTAAGTAAATATTTTATTAATCATTGTGAACCCTCTACTCAATGGCTTTTGCCTATACACGATGAATTATTTATAGAGGTCCATAAAAAAGACCACTCACGATTGTTGCAGTCTAAAATTATAGATTTAATGCAAAGAGACTCAAATATGGTAGGAGTTCCTATACCACTTCCAGTAAGTATGAAGGTATCTGATGATTATTGGTCCAACGCGAAAGAGATTAAACCATGACAAACAAAAATGATTTTGATATTTCTGAGGATAGATTTAGAAAACTAAAGCTTTTTACTATGCATGGAGCAACACTCCGTGAATTAGTTGGCACCCAAGTCCAAGGAGACTGCCCATTTTGTGATAAAGAGGGGCACTTTTATGTAAATTGGGAAAAGTTATTGTGGGATTGTAAAGTTTGTGGAGAACGTGGAAATGCAATGAGTTTTCTGGAAAAAATAAACGAACGTAATAAAAAACAACTTAATACTCGTTTAATAGAATCATTAGCAGATGAGAGATTACTTGTTCCTGCCGCTTTTAAATGGGTAGAACTTGGATATGACGGTGGACAATATAGTATAGCTGTACGGAACCAATCTAAAAAATTAGTTGACCTTAGACTTTACCGAGTCGGGTCAAAAGTTATATCTACAGCTGGAATGCAAACAGGTTTATTTGGATTACAAGAACTTTTAAAAACTAAAGAAGAACCGGTTTATGTGTGCGAAGGAGAGTGGGATACTATAGCCATGCAGTGGCTGTTAGATAAACTTGAAAAACCCGGGCGCGCGGTTTGTGCACCAGGTGCCAATACTTTTAAACCAGAGTGGGAAGATTTTTTTGCAGGTCGAGAAGTAATTGTATGTTATGACAATGATGAAGCTGGTTTAAAAGGAGAACTCTTAGTTTTAGATAGACTAGCTAAAAAAGCTAAATCCATGGTATTTCTTCATTGGCCAACAGGTCTTGCTAATGGTTATGATTTAAGAGACTATATATCAAAAAATGCTATAGCAAAACAAAAGCCTAAGACAGCTTTTAAAACGCTAATTTCTTGGACTAAGGATAGACCTAGGTCAACTATTTCGGCCGAAACTGCTGATATGCTTTCAGGAGAAAAGGCACCAGAGATAGACCCTTCTGTAACGTTAGAGGATGTATTTAGAGTATTCGAAGAACATTTACATGAGCCAAGTCGCATGGGAATTGAAATGTGTACAATAGCTGCTCTTGCACCTGCATTTGATACTGACCCAATTTGGATGTTTATAGTTGCGCCACCCTCAAGTGGCAAAACAGCAATTATTTCTGGATTTAGATATTTATCTCAGCCATTCGATAAGGTAGCATTATTTCTGAGCCATATTACAACCCATTCATTAGTCTCAGGAATGGAAACCAAACGTGGAGACCCAAGTGTATTTTCCATGCTTAATGGTAATAAAATGGCATTTTTTATAAAAGATTTTACAACAGTAGTTAGCATGCGTGATACTGATAAAGAAGATATCTATGCTCAACTCCGAGACGCATATGATGGATATACAATGAAAAGTTTTGGTAACGGGGTTAAGCGTGAATATAATGACCTCAAATTTAGTTTAATAGCTGGCGTAACTGAAATGATATATGATGAATCGTCTAACTTTCAAGCGCTTGGAGAAAGATTTGCTAAACTTAATATTGGTCGTGGAGATGATGTTGTTTTCAGTCGTAACGCTATAGAAAAATCAATAGATACACGAGATGGATTTAAAGTGATGGAAGATAAATGTTCACGGACTATATATAGCTGTATTAAAAATTTACTACATCGTGCTGAAGACGCTAGCTTACAACTTCCAAAAGTTAATGCAGAATTGAAGGCAGCAATAATTGGAATATCATTATATGTATCTGCTATGCGTGGTTGTGTATCAAGGGATAAATTCCACCGTGATTATATTAAATCTGCGCCTTATAGTGAAACTGGTATACGGTTTGCAAAGATGCTTGCATCTATTGCGGCTGTTAGAGCCTTTATCTATAGACGTGAAGAAGCGACATTAGAAGACCTTCCACTACTTAAAAAAATAGCTCTTGATACTATTAATCAGAGAGATGAGGAACTCTTACGTAAGATATATTTAATGAACAAACAAGGATTAGTTACTCCATTTCAGAAAAATATCCTGGAAGAAAGTAGGTATACTCCTTATACTGTTCGTTGCGTACTTGAAGATTTATGTTTACTTAAAATTGTTATTAGAAAAAAAGTTGGTCGAAAACACTTGTATGATGTATCAACTCAAATGAAAGAAATAATTGAAGAGGCTAAACTTTACGATGACCATACTGCGACTACACGAGAAAATCCAAAAATAATTTATACACGTGGTAAAACTGGTGAAGGCAGGAGTTCGCGGATTAGACTTAGATTAAGAAAGAAGAGGTGAGGATTGAACCCTCGAAATAGGTTCGGATTCTGGGCGCGGTTCAGGGCGGTCTACCTGTTCGTACTGTTGCTGCCGGCGGTTTACGCGGCCTATGTGTGGTGCTCGAAGGAAAAAGGTATTAAAGTTGATGATAAAAAACTTATTCGCTTTGGGCTTGGTGATACGATGGAGTGGCGTGGAGCTAGATTTGAAATTATTGAAATAAAAGCATACCCTGAAAATATTGTTGTTTTACATAGCGTAGACAAGGGAATTTATTAGCCACCTAAAATTGGAGGGGCAGATAAATGGATAAATTAATCACAGAACTGATAGGAGAGTTGAGATGCCAATGACCCCAGATGAAGTGGTAGATACGCTGAAAGAAATGCAGAAGAACCTATTTGATGCACAAGCATTAACTCCCATAGGAACAAGAAATTTACAAGCATTAACCACCGCAATTACTCTTATTAAAGACTACCAGAAGTTGAGGGGACGGATAAGCGTGGAAGAAATTAAGAAAGAATTAGATGATGAGCATATTCATATCATCAATACAAATTTAGCCAAGAGAATCATAACTTATTTACAGCAACCAACTGAACAGGAGGAAAAATGATATATCTTGATTGTGTAGATAATGAAGAAGAAAATCCATTTAGCATTTTACTTGATGGGATGAAAAAACAAAACGAGATTATTGTAAATGGGTTGAAAGAAGGACTGGAAAGTTTTGGCAACGCTTTATTTGGTGCAACGAAGCAACCAACTGAACACTAATTTTGGGGGGGAGGGAGAGATGGACACAAGGACAGGTGAAATAGTACCAATGGACTTTGTAGATAAACTAAAAAAGGAAAAACCTTTAGAGGCAAGATTTTATAAGGAAATACCCGAAGATACTTTAACAGAATTGCAGGGAATGAATAGGCACGAAAGGCGTAAATGGTATGCACTTAATAAACACAGATTTCAAATCAAAGAGGTCATAAATGAATAACCTGACACAGAGCGGGAGGGGTGGGAGATGGCTTACGAATCAAATGGTATGTCAGAGAAATTAGAACAAGAACACAAGAGGTATTTGGAAATGAGAAAAAAAGTGTCAGATATTTTGGGTGAGTTTGGAGATGCTGTCCATAATTGCGACGCTTCTCCGGCAATAGAAGTTAATTTACATAACTTTCATCAGTATTATATAGACGAAATAATGAAAATAATAAATAGTTAATTTTAGGAGTCTAAAATGGTTTACTACAATAGAAAGATAGTGAATATAAAACAAGCCATTAAGTTTCTAAATTGGTGTCGCACTATTCACTGGCGATACACTAAACACCCAAAATGGTGCAGAGGGAATGTTGGGGTGGCGACCATCACGATTACGCTGTTAGAAAATATGACGAGATAATCTGTTTATTAAGAAAAGATTTAAAAACAGAATTTTCGCCGGAAAATAAAACTAAAACAACGAAAGGATAAAAACCTATGAGCGTGAAGATTGCATATTTAGATATTACTGTTTCGCCAGAAAAGTTATTTGACGGACAGATTAAATTAAGATTTAGAATTACTTTAGCTGATGGGCAAATACTTGGTTATGACGAATTAGTTGAAGAAAACCACTTTCAAGATTTATTTGATTATATGTTTAGAAAAGCACAATTTAAGATAAGGGAAGAATTATTTTCTCCCCAACAAGAAAGGAAAATCAAATGAGCTACGCTGAGAGTTTAGTAGGTGCATTGATGATTGGTGTAGGGATATGGTTTATCCGTTGGGGGATATTTGTTTTACTGAAATAATTCACCGGAGAGAAAAAGTAAAAACACAGGAGGTCAAATGAGCGTGAGTTTGAGAGAAGTATTGGGAGTGCTTAGATACGCAGAAATTGAAGTTAATAAATGGCTCTCACTTAATATAGCCGACAATGATACAGAT
>Ga0172381_10005392_pt1 | contig 12993 bp, 17 predicted proteins | sample Leawel6488metaG_FD_119754 | JGI IMG/M metagenome (GOLD analysis project Ga0172381, IMG submission 119754) | Leachate microbial communities from a municipal landfill in Southern Ontario, Canada - Leachate well 64-88 metaG | ecosystem: Engineered > Solid waste > Landfill > Unclassified | place...
AAAAAAGAAGCAGCAGTAATCGATTCGATTCTCAAAGGCTACCCAATCGGTTTGATTTATTTCAACAAAGTTAGTGCCGATAATCTCGAGGTTTTAGATGGACAACAACGCATCACCAGCGCTGGACGTTTTGTGACAGACAAGTTTGCCATCAAAGATGAGAACGGTATGGAGCAATATTTTAGCGGAATGGCACAAGACAAGAAAAATAAAATCTTGGAAACAAAATTACTCATTTATGAATGTGAAGGCACAGAAAGCGAAATAAAAGAATGGTTCAAAACTATTAACATTGCAGGTGTGCCCTTGAATGAACAGGAACTATTAAACGCAGTTTATTCTGGGCCATTTGTGACACTTGGCAAGGAGGAGTTTAGCAACAGTCAAAATTCAAATATTCAGAAATGGAGTGCATATATCTCAGGCAGCGCTAATAGGCAGGAGTTTTTAGAGAGAGCGTTGGATTGGGTTAGTATGAGCAATATCGGCGACTATATGAGCCGCCATCGCTATGACAACAATATCAACGAATTAAAAACTTACTTCAACACAGTAATAGACTGGGTTTCTAAAGTATTTACCGACGTTGAAATTGCAATGCGAGGCCTTCAGTGGGGGCGGCTGTATGAGCAGTATCACAAGAACGCCTACGACCCAGCAAAGGTCTCGGAAAAGGTTCAAAAACTCTATGGAGATCCTTTTGTTAAAGACCGAAAAGGGATTTTTGAGTATGTTTTGGGTGGCAGTATAGATACAAAGTTGCTGGACGTTCGTGTGTTTGACGAAGCTACCAAGAGATCGGTTTACGCAAAACAAACCAATACGGCTGAATCAGAGAGCAAATCGAATTGTCCTCATTGCGCAATAGGCCACGATGCTAATAAAGGCAAAATTTGGGGAATAGATGAGATGGATGCAGACCACGTAGCGGCCTGGAGCAAAGGTGGTGCAACCTCCATCGAAAATTGTGAAATGTTATGCAAAACGCACAATCGTGCAAAAGGTAATCGGTAAAGGAGTGTTTGAATTATGATAAAAGATTGGCAGAAGAAGGAAGACAACGAAATATTATTCAAGTCAGCACATTTCTGGTGGATTACGGATCATAATTTTGATGATAGTTATGTCAACCTGAAAGGTCCGTTGTGTCGAAAAAAATCATGTCTTTATGAATTGTCCATTGTAAAACAAGATGAAAAAAAGATTGCTCATTGCAACAAGTGCGGAGAAGATTATTTATTAGTTGATGAATTCGAAGGTATCTATGAATATGCCAGGAGAGATTTTATTGCAAAAAGAAGAACTGAAATTAAAAAAGCAATTAATTTGGATAAATTGCCGACTATTAACGAAGAGCTGAAGGAAGAAGACAAATATTTTCGAGTATCTGTTGAGCGTGATTCAGAAAACCTTAAAGACATCCATATCTGGGTTGGAAGAAGAAAAAACGGAGGAAAAAAAGCTCACATAATCCTGTCCGAAGACGGGGAAATTAGAATGGATAAGAAGGACCTCAAGCCGAGTGAGGAAATCAAAAGCGTTACGTCAATTATTTACAAGGACTAAAAACTTTTCATTCTTATCGAAAAAATGAAAGCTATAAACTAAGTCAAGGATTTCAGTTTTTCCTCTATTGCCTGTCTTATTTCTGCAGTAATTTTGAATAAATGATCAACATCATCCTTTTTATAATAATCATCTACATTTTCCAGTCCAGCCAGATGGATAAAATTACGCTTAGTTCTTAACTCTTCGGCTTTAAGGTATAAGCCATCATCAAAAATTCCTGCCCGCTTTGCCGCACGATTCAGCGTGATAAACATTGATTTACCCGTAAGACGCTCAGGAATCCGCTTTTTTGATGCTCCTACAATCGAATGGAACTCATCGACATTAAAAAGCTCATGTATTTCTGATAATTTCCATTCGGATCCCATTACTTCAGAACTATCAACTACGCCCCTATCGATAAGTTCACGTAGGCAGTAATGGATTAGTGACTCAACTATTGAGGATGTGTGAATAATTATAGACTTATATGTGGAGTAACAGAGTGGTCCCTCTATATATTTACTAACCAGGAGGCAAAAGATGATGTATTGAAAGGCAATTGCAATGTTTGCTCTCAGAACGTCATTCTTAACAAATTCAAAGTTTTCTTCAAGCTTTTCAACGGCTGGAACTCTTTTTTGTAGTTCTTTTAGCATCACTTGCCTTTAATAGTTTGGTCAACGAAGCAAATCCTGTTTCTTTTAACACGGTGCCTAATTCTTTATCTGACCTAACACCAAAATCCCTCCCATATTTCTTCTCTATGGTACCAATTTTTGTGTCACTTCTTTTTTTTCTGAAATCAGCCATTACTTTTAAAATAACACAAATTTAAAAAATTCATAATTCAATATCCTTGGCTTACTTATTAAACACCATTCACGAAACAAGCAGTTCTAACATCCTCCACCACCCCCCGCCATCAACAGAGATGACCCCTTGTGGGTCATTTTTCTGTTGATGCTGGAAAGTCTTATCTAACTCGCCAATATAAGAAATGGGGCAAACGACGTAAGTCGTTTGCCCCGGACCATTGTTACTTTCTCATTCGAGTATACCGACCCACTTTGTGGTATCAGTCGGGAATCCTTCGAGCGTAGTCGACTCTATGAGATTAAACATCCGAATAAACTCTTCAGACGCCTCTTCGTCATTATCAGCTTCAATGACGTGTTGGCCGTCCTGTAGATAGCCGACGTACCGCCTCGGTCCCCTGCGAAGCTCGTATATTATTCTGCAAAATCCCTTTTCTTCACAGGTTATGCTGTAAATAATCATTTCCTCACCTCCTTTACATAGCCCAAGGACACGCTAGACCCTTAAACTAAAAACAGCCCTGACGGGCTGTTTTTTGTCGCGAAAATTAGATCCGATTATTTTAAAAACAAAAAGCAACCCAGCAAAACTGAATTCCGACGACTAACCCTGATTTGATTGCTCGCTATATTCATAATGATTAAAATTTTATCATTTTCTTTCCAATGTGTCTATAATTTGGATCAAAGATTCTAGGCCAGAGTGCCCCGCCATAATGAACAAACAGAGGCAAGGTCCTCTGTTTTTTCATTATCAACCTCTTTTTACGCTATAATTAAGGGACAACTTAAATTTAAGGAGAAAAAGTGAAAATAGTATATATATCACTTATTGTTGTTTTTTTGTGTTTGATTGCACTTTTTATAAAATATAAATTGGTTAATACAAAAACCGCATCAATCGATCCGTTTACAAACGATAGTGGAAAAAGAGATCTTGTTGTTGTCATTAGCGATCTTCATCTTGGCAATGATCTCGCCTATGCTGAATTCAATGACAATAGTAAGCCGTTAGAAAACTTCTTGAAAAAAGTGAGGGTTTCGCCAAATATCAAAGAACTTGTTATCGGCGGTGACTTAGTTGATGAATGGTTTGTGCCAGCAAATATAGATACGTATCAAGGCCGTGATCAGGCGTCATTTGTAAAACGCATCGCTACCACTAACAAAGGTGTTTTTGATGCCTTCAATCGGATTATTAAAGAAGGGAAGATCAAAGTAACTTATGTACCAGGCAATCACGATATTGCCGTGAAAGCAGAGCAGATCGAAAGCATCCTTCCTGGGGTTTCTCAGGCCCAAGACGGTGTTCAGGGGTTAGGCACATATTCACCTGATGGTCTTCCGCAAGTTGCGATCGAGCACGGGCACCGCTACAATTTTTTCTGCGCACCAGATCCGATTTCTAACCAATCAGTAGCACCCGGCACCATTATGCCACCCGGATATTTCTTTACCCGTATTGCCGCGCTTCATGTCGTGGAACAATCCAAAACGCCAACTGATACCGTACCGGATGTTGTGCTAGGCAGTTCGGCGGATGCAAGCCAAAAGCTGTTGTATGGATACTGGAAGGATTGGCAATTTACTCTCAATAGTTTCCCGGTAACTAATAAATTTGATGAAAAAATCATTACGACCAATGTCGATGGATTTAAGGGGAAATATGCTATAAATGATCTCTTGCCATTTCAAGCTACTCCCGGTGGCACCATTGATGTAAATCTTTACAAGGGAATTCAAGACACTTGGAAGCAAAGACAAAAAATCAATAAAGTGGCTATAGACATACCGACACAGCGAGCAATCGAACTGGTTGCTGATCCAAAAGAATCCGACAACCAAGCAACTGTACAATATTTTGCCAATCCGAACTCAGACAAAAGAATCGTAATATTCGGACATACCCATGTTGCGAAAATGACGGCATCTAAAGACCTAGACGGCAAGAAAACTATTTATGCGAATTCGGGAACTTGGATTGATCGAAATCCCGACAATACAACGATGAATTTTGTGGTGATCTCCCCGCAGGGTAGCGAGCCATCTAGCCAAACCACTGTCGAGCTTTACAACTTCCAAGGTGAAGTTGTGAACAAGATGGCGGAAGATTCTTTGAGATTTGAATAATCTACAATTGACTAGATTTGATCTAGTACTCTAAAGTATCACGTTAAACAGGTATCCTGTGAGAATTATTCCGATTCCAACTATTCCGGCAAAAATTATAATCAGTTTTGGCTTCATCACTTTTCTCAAAATCATAAACTCTGGAAGAGATAATCCTGTAACTGCCATCATAAAAGCAAGAGTTGTACCAATGGCCACTCCCTTTTCCGTGAGGACTGAAACAAGCGGAATAATGCCCGCCACATTGGAATAAAGCGGGATCCCCAAAACCGTCGCAAGTGGCACGGCATACCACTTGTCGGCCCCAGCGTAGCGAGCCAAAAAATCCGTCGGAACATACCCGTGGATTAAAGCTCCTAGCGCTATTCCCACAAGAACATAAGGCCAGATTTTTTTTAAAATATTAAAAGTATATCGTTTGGCGTATCGGAATCTGCTTTGCCACGAAATTTTTGATTCCGCCTTTGGAGAACTGTTTTGATAGTCGAGATTTTCAATTAAACTTTCGACTTTTAATTTACCAATTATCATCCCGGAGAAAACGGCGATTAGAAGTCCTGAAACGATATAAATTAGAGCAATCTTCCAACCAAACATTCCAAGAAGCATTACAAGCGCCACTTCGTTAATCATTGGCGAAGCGATTAAGAAAGAGAACGTCACCCCGATCGGAACCCCAGCTTCAATGAACCCTAAAAACAACGGAATCGCGCTGCAGGTGCAAAACGGCGTAATAATCCCCAAAAGTGCCGCTAAAATATTTCCAATAAATGGGTACCTGTGCGACAAAATTGCCTTAACTTTTTCTTTTGGAAGAAATGAACGAATAATAGAAACGACAAAAATAATGACCGTAACAAGGATAAGGATTTTAATCGTGTCAAAAATAAAAAAGTTTATCGACTCCGCCAAACGATTTTCGTGTGCGAACGCAAAAATGTCATAAGTCAGCCAATTAGCGAAAAGCTCAACGGGATAGAAAATGTTCATCACTATTCTCCCAATTTGTTAATTTCTTTGGCAAACTTTTTGAGAACCTTCTTATTTAGTGAGTAATAATTATTTTTACCACATTTACAGTTTTCAACAATTTTAGATTCTTTTAAGACAGAAAGATGGTGGGAAACAAGATTTTGAGGCAAATCCAAATTTTCTTCTATCTCGCAAACGCAAAGCGGTTTGACTGATAAAAGTTCTATAATCTTTATTCTATTCTGATCGGCTAATGCCTTAAACGCATCAATCATCATTGATATGATATCACATCGCGTTTGAAATAAAAACAATTCTATCGTTCTTTATAATATACGGCTAAGATCTTCGGCTCTAAGCAAATCTTAAGTTTTAAATAATACTATTAACTCTCAAACTAAAAAAACAAGAAGGGTGGTGAGTGAAATGAAAAACAAGAAGATTATTATCCCAGCCGTTATAGTAGGAGCTTTAGTCCTAGGAACGGTTGCATATTCTGCAAATGCACTCGCCGCTAATGATAACCCCGGCAGAAATACCGAGAGGTCAGGAGCTCTAGCCGAGAAATTAGGCATCGATCAGTCAAAGGTTGAGGCCGCAATGGAGGAGATCAGAACCGAACGACACGAGGAACGCAAAGCTGAAGTTTCTTCCAAGCTTGACAAGGCAGTGAGCGATGGAGCAATAACAGCCGAGCAAAAGCAGAAGATTCTCGACAAGCAGGCTGAAATTCAAGGCCAAATGGGTCAGAAACGAACCGAAATGAAACAGTGGTACGAGGATAACGGAATTGACTTTGACAAAGTCCACCAATACATCGGTTTTGGAGGCAACCGTCAAGGCAATGGTGAGGGCAGAGGCATGGGTAGTCGAAACGGAGCTAACTAGCTCTTAGGTATACCCTGCCACAGATAACCCCGGTTGATCACGTCTTACGATCGGCCGGGGGTTATTTTAAAAAACATCTAAAACAAAAAGAGCCGGTCGTACGAATCCGACTCTTTTTTTCTTAGCTGCAAAATACGCCACGCATTGGTGTATTACATTTTGGGCACTTGGTCTGAGTGCAGGGAATTCCTCTAACGTGAGGTGCTTTCTCTGAGCAGTTTGGACATGTGCATTCTGCACTCCCGCCAGCCCTTTGGCCTGGAGCATTCTGCCCCCTACCAATCCCTCTTCCCATTCCTCGGCCAGTCATTGGCCCTTGGCCTTGCGGGCCAGTTCCATCTAAATTCGGCATAATAATATCACCTCCTTTCAATTGGATACTTTTTCCATAAATTAAAGCTCGAGCAACTTTTTTATGGGCACTATGAACAATATTCAAATAGGTAATCCTTGCTACATTCATTTTTTTCGCTGCAGTTTCCTGGTCGAGCCCCTCGATGTCAGTTAATCTAAGTGCCTCGACTTCATCCAAGGTGAGAATTTCCTCTTGCAATTCACGCAAAGGAACACCTGCCGGCTTAAAGTAGGTAATCTCTGGTACAAAGTTTACAAATCTCTTTCTCTTGGGTCTTCCTCGCATATTTTCCTTTCCTATACATCGAATATATAACATATGTCATTAATTGTCAAGTGGCGATGACTCTGTTTTTCGCGTTTTATGCTATAATATTCTTAAGTTAAAAAAAACAGGAGGACTATGAAAAAGGTTGTTTATGTTTCGCTGCTTTCGATAATTATTGTGCCTTTGTCTGTTTTGGCCGCCCAAAATGGCGAATCAGCTAACGCGCAGTCAGGACAGGCGAACTCAAATAATGCTACCGCAAGTGCTACCGTCAGCACAACCCAGAATCAGAACCAAACTCAAGCTCAAACAAACAACCCAGATGTTGGCACAATGACTCAAGAGCAGATAAGAACAGAACTACAAACCGAGTTACAAAAAAGCCAGTCAGCCTACGTCCCAACCCAACAAAAAACGCAAACACGCCTTGGTGCAGTTTCTCAGGTAGTTGAAAATTTGGTAACACTCGCGAGTCGTCTGTATACGCAAAACCAATCCTTAAGCGTTCAAATCAGAACTACCGCTCAAGAACAAATACGATCTGAAGACAAAATCAACCAATCTTTGGATAAAGCAGAGTCGAGAACTGAATTCGCCAAGTTTTTTATCGGGCCCAACTATAAACAGCTAAAAACCGTTAAACAGGAAATGGAACAAAACAGATTAAGAGTCCAGCAGTTAAATCAGATTATGTCGCAGATAGCTAACACTTCCGATCAAACAGAGCTCGCAAGCCAAATTAAAATACTAGAAGCACAGAATACCAATTTGGAAGAGCAGTTGAATCAGGACACAAAAGGATTCTCGTTGTTTGGCTGGCTGTCAAAAATAATAAGTGGATTTTAATCGATTTCTAAAGAGTTAGGTTTTTCGATTTTAACCCCTTTAAGTCATGGGATGGGTTAGGTTTGAGCGGTCTGTCATAAAGTAATCTGTAAAAAGCGGGTTGTTTTTGTTATAAACAAAGGAAGGAGCAAATATGTCGAAATTTGAAGTTGAGTTACGGGGATTGCTAAATCAAGACCAAAAGAAGAAGCTAGAATTATTTCTAAAAAAGAATGGAAAGTTCATAAGAAGCTATAACAGAATGCAGTGGATTTTTGGTTTGTCACATCGCAAAAAAATCGATGTGAGAGTAAAAAACACAAACGGTGAATATGAATTCTCCCTCAAAACCGGAGCGGCGCATCATTTCAATAGAAAAGAAATTTCCATTCCTTTTCCCGCTGAAAAATCTGAGCAGGCTTTAGAATTTCTGAAATATCTAGGCAAAAAAGAGGGTGTGACCGCCGTAAGAAACGCAAGTATTTATCTCTATGAAGGAATTGAGTGGGCAATTGTTGAGGTGCCAAAGCATAGTTACTACTTTGAGGCAGAAAAAATGGCTGAAAACGAGAAGATGGGAGAAAAAGCAAAGAAGGAAATCAAAGAAGTAACCAAAACATTAGGTCTTTCCATTCTTAACTCAAGGCAAACTATCGATTATATAAAAAAACTCGACGAAGAAGCTAACAAAAAATTTAGATTATAGGGCTTTTACTATTGCATTTACCGCCCAAAGTCGGATAATGATAGTAATTAATAATTAGGGGGTATGATGAAAAAAATGTTCTCTTTGTCAGCTGTTTTGTTTTTTTTGGCTGTGTTTTTAATTTCACCAATCTCGGCCAAGGCAATAGCAGTTTACGATTTTGGAGACCAAACTTCGATGATGATTGAAGCATTCGGGTGTAATGGCACGGATTGTGATTATCTTGATGGAACAGACTGGTCAAACTACTCTAATTATTCAGCCAACCCCGTTCTAACTGGTGGCGATGGAATAACCGTAAGTGCTAGACCTGGAGACACGATAACGTTTTTTGGCATGACAGCGGCATCTGTAGGAACTACCTTACTCCCTGTTTATGGGATATCGTTTACAAATGACGGATATTTGGAGAATTTTGATGTATTCGGGACTGGTAAAGACGATATTGACAGTGATGGTAACTACTTTATCTATACAGCCGATGATAATATAACCCTCAACGATGCTCTTGCAGCAACGACCCAAGCAGGATCGATTACCGCTACTGTTAAGGCAGACACACCCGACCAGACAGTGATTACTGGAACATTTTATGTAGTCGACCCAGGAGATCGCGAATTATTAAACTGGCTTGGCTCAAAGGCCTACGCAGCCGGAGAAGACATATACATTATGTCAACCGTGAGAATTGTAGTTAATAACTCGACAGCTACAGCAACCCCTACCCCTACCGCAACTGCATCTGCGTTGCCGGTCACGGGAGCAACGACTGATAATGATAATCAGAGCAAAACATTAGCGGTTTTATTGGTTGGTGCGGCTGTAATCCTATCCGCAGATCTCATAAGACGAAAAGCAAAAAAAGCTTAGGACCTACGCAAGCACTAGAAAAGTAGACGAAGGTGTATTAGAATTGTTTTTAAGATGAAAAAGCTAACCCCCGAGGAAGAACGGGTTATTATCGGAAAAGGCACAGAAACGCCCTTCTCCGGCAAATACAACAAGCTCTTTGAGAAGGGTATTTATGTCTGTAAAAGATGCGACAACCCCCTGTTCACTTCGGAGGCGAAGTTTAAATCTAGCTGTGGCTGGCCATCATTTGATGAGCATATAAAAGATACTGTTTTGCGCATTCCTGATGTTGACGGGCACCGGACAGAGATCGTTTGCGCTGTCTGCAAAGTTCATCTTGGCCATGTCTTTGAGGGCGAAAAACTGACTCCCAAGGATTTGAGGCACTGCGTTAATTCACTTTCAATTCAATTTAAATCAAAGGATGAAAATGTTGAGCAAGGCGAAATCCGTACTTAATGGAAAAACAGAAACCGCCATTTTTGCATCCGGATGCTTTTGGGGCACGCAGTACTACTTAGAGAGAGTAGATGGTGTGACAAAAACAACCGCGGGATATACCGGCGGAGAAACTAAAAACCCAACATACAAGCAGGTTTCATCACACAAGACGGGTCATGTTGAAGCAGTTGAAATAGAATATGATCCTAAAAAAGTTGGCTACGAAGAGCTTGCGAGATTATTTTTTGAAACACACGATCCGACACAACACAATGGTCAGGGGCCTGATATTGGACCACAATACAGGTCGGTGATTTTTTATTTAAACGTCAAGCAGAAAAAAACAGCTGAGAAATTAATCACGATCTTAAAATCAAAAAACTTAGACGTAGCAACTAAAATCAAGAAGGCAGAGAAATTTTATCCGGCAGAAAGTTACCATCAGGCGTACTATCAAAAAACCGGCGGTACACCCTATTGCCACGCATATCGTAAATTATTTTAAAGAAAAAGCATGAACAAAAAAATAAGACGAGCAGCCCGATCTGTTGTTTTAGACAAAAATGACAACATCGCTATTTTAAGCGCGAACGACGGAGAACATTATAAAATTCCCGGAGGCGGAATTGACGAGGGAGAAACGGTCGAGCTCGCCTTGCGTCGCGAAGTCAAAGAAGAAACCGGATGTGACATAGAAATGGTCCAAGAAATAGGCGAGCAAGCATTTGAATCATCAGACAGCGAAAAAATACATCACTCTGTTTGTTATTTGGCTCGAGTAGTAGGCAAAAAAGGTCAACCTAAATTCGACAGTTATGAATTAGAGAGAAGGTTCAAACTACTTTGGGTGAGTTTAGAGGATGCGCTAAAATTGCTAGAAGAGTGCAAGCCACAATACCCGTTTAGTGTCGCTATCGTTAAAAGAGATCTTAAGTTTTTACGAGACGCAAAAAAAATATTAGATCGAACTACTTAACCCAAACCCTTGTTGGGTAATCTTTTCTTAGAGATTGAAGCCAATTATCCATTGTCATGTCGATCGTCCCCTCTCTCTGATCAACTTTAAGAATATGGTTACCGAAATCTGATTTTACAAGCTCGCCAACCTGTCCCGCCTGCAGCTTAAACAAGGCCTGTTCGATGGGGTCAATCAAGCCAGAATCGCGGTAAATGAATTCCCCATCAGCCAAAAGACCGCCATTATCCTTTGTCGTTTGGTCTTCGGAGTTATCCTTAGCCAACTGCGCGTAATCACCGTTGTTTTTCACTTGGCTTAAAATATCAGCCGCCTTTTTATCGTCTTTAATTAAAATATGGCGAGCAACTACTCTAACAAAATGTTGCTCTCGAATTTTTTCCTGGGCTATTTTTGGGATTGCTTGGATTTCGAGCTGATCCAAAGTCATTCCATAATAATCCTTTACATACTGCATCGCCTGTTCCCGAGTTCCGATACCCTGGATGACAAGATCGAAGGTCGAATCGACGTCCTTCTTGGTTACCTTTACATTCAGGCGTCCGGCCTCTTGCATGCTCACAGAGTCATTTATCATATCCTGGAGTATCCTTGCATGAAGATCCTCTGGCAAAGTGCTTTGTGACTTAGAGGCGAAGGTTTTTGCCCAATAAATCTTGTGTTGCAGCTCTTTGTCGAACAAAACACTACGGCCAGTATTTGCAACAGGAAACGGATATATATAAGAGGCAACAAGGTCAACTTTTTCGAACCTCTTTTGTGAGTAAAGGCGTACACCAAAAACAACTCCGCCAATTAGATAAAGAACTACTAAACTAAAAATGACTGTCTTCCAGTAGGCCTTGAAAAAAGGCGAAACAATGATTTTAACTTTGTTAAACCACACAACAAATTTACGTCCAACCTTGATCGCTATCTTCAATACCCCAACTTCGAACTTGCGAAATGCTCCAAAAATATCTATTTTCATTGATGCTCCATTAAACCCTATAGATTATAATCATTAGTAAGATTATACTGATAATCAATAAAAAAACAAACTTTTTTAGCTCTGCCTTCTCTTCCAAGATATCACGAGCGATAGACTGAAGGTTGAAAAATAGGACAGCGGTAATAGCTCCCTTTGAAATTTGGCTCGCATTATAAAAGCTCAAAACCCAAAAAATCTCTGTAAAAATAATGGCTAGGGTTATCTTATAGATGCCTCTTTTGTTTAAATGTACAGCATTAGCCGTGTTTAGCAGATAATTAGACAGAACGAGGCTTAATAACGCGAAGGCCGCTATCGACAACACCCGCGACCACTCAGATACTATTACATCTGAAAAAAAGTAAAAACAGGCGGTTGTGCCAAAGAAAAAGATCAGCAAGCTGATCGAGTCATATTCGTCCTGAGACCACATCAGATAGACGCTCGCCAAAAGCATCACGACCGAGATTGTCGCGACAATGGCGGTTGGGTCGATTGCAAAGAAAAATGAGATTAGAGCAACGAGGGCGAAAAAGGAGATGATTACTTTTGAGACAACCTTTATCCCCCGGCTCGACAGTTTACTTTCCATGGTCCTTCCCTATTATTACTACTATCTTGCCCTTCTCGTCAAGTTGAGTTACCTCTGCAGAGGGAAGTTTTGAGCTGATTTGTGAAAAAACCTTTGACTTGCCAGTACCATTTTGAATTTGTGTTTTATCAATAACTTCAGAATTATTGGCAATTTCCGATACTGTGATTCCTTCATTTTTCAACAGTTGAGCAAATTGACCCGCTTGTCCGGCCGTGCCGCTTCCATTCAAGACGTCAACCAAAACCACAGACGGAGTGTCAGTTCCGATATCCTGAAAGATACCCTTGATCATTGCTTGGATTGCTTCGAAATTTCCGCCTTTTGGTAACAGATGATATGCGCCATCATTCACGTCGTACAAAAAGCCATTCTGAGAATTGTCAAGGACCTTATTTTCAATCTCATCTTTGTTTATGTTTTGAACCAAATCGGCAAAAGCTTTGATTTCGGAAAGTGACATATTTGTTTTAAGATGATCACCTATCGTTGAAACCAACTCTGAAATTTTAACGGGGTTAGCCAGAACGCCTAAGGAAAAGGCCTTGTCTTTTATTGCAACTATTAAGCTCTGTTGGCGATGAGATCGGTCGAAATCCGAAGTAGTTTCCCGGCTTCTCGCATACTTCAGAGCCGTATCTCCTTTCATCGTT
>Ga0172381_10005393_pt1 | contig 12993 bp, 20 predicted proteins | sample Leawel6488metaG_FD_119754 | JGI IMG/M metagenome (GOLD analysis project Ga0172381, IMG submission 119754) | Leachate microbial communities from a municipal landfill in Southern Ontario, Canada - Leachate well 64-88 metaG | ecosystem: Engineered > Solid waste > Landfill > Unclassified | place...
AGAACAATCGATGGCGGTGTATTGATAGTATTTAAGGCCCCGTATGGGGTCAGGCACGTATTTAATATCTATCTCGACTAATTCTCCAGGTACGAAATCTTTCTTCGGGAAGGGCGCTTTCAGCTTCCTCCTTCTGTACTTTCTAACTAGCCCTTCTTTCTTTAATATCTTTCCAATAACTCGAGAAGAAAGAAAGACGTTTTCTTTCTCTAATTTCCATTTTAACTTTAAAGAACAGAGCCTAGTTTCTTTCCGGATTTCAATCACTTTTTCTTTAAGTCTAATTGGTGTCTCATTGGGTTGAGTTTTAGGTCGAGTTGAAATATTCTCCAATCCCTCTTCTCCGAACTCCTTGAAAATCTTTAACCAGTTCTTCAAAGAACGAAGAGAGAAGGGACAAACCAGGGCCATCTTTGCAATCGAAATCTGCCGATCTAGGATCGGTTTAATCCATCTTAATTTTTCTTCTTTTGTTGATTTTGGCATAGTTTTGCTCATATGCCCCAAGGATACCAGAAAAGTGCAATATGTGTGTGCACATTACCTAATACTATTGACAAATTAAATATATAGTTTTATAGTATAACTATATTAAAAAGTTCTTTTAATCTTTAAAATTTCTGTCTTAGGAGCAAAACTGCATGATGTACACCACTGATTTCGAAAAAAAGCTGAACCTCCTGATTCGAGCCATTGAAAAAGGAGAGGTCAATGAAAGGGAAGCCAAAGAAAGACTCAACGAGGTCTTAGGTTATGCTATTCATGATCGAGAGAGAATAATGGCAAATGAGAAATTCTCAGTCGCCATGATTGCAAGGTTCGGCAGTTCCGCCACAGAGATCAAGGTCTTTAGTTAAATTCTAAAATAGAATCATAACTAAAGACTTTATTTTTTTACAGAAACATGCGAGGGGAATAGTACTTGACAGGGCACAAACCCTGATATATGATTAAATCATAAACGTCGGACAATGTAGGTTAAGCGACATTTCAGGGGGCTTAAAAGCCCGTGTTACATATATATCGTTGTTTTACACGTTTTAGGCTTAAAAACCCGACCTTTTAAAATGCGTTTATAGAAATCATCTGATAAAGATATCGCATAAAATATTTTCATTCTTCCCTGAAAAATATTTTTCACAAAAATTAAAAATAAAATGTTTAACAAGGAATCAATGTTCTACAATAAAGCTCTAATTTACGTTTCTACAATAATAATGATCATTAACCTATGCAAAAATCCAATAAATCAATTATAAAACAGATTCCTGACTTCTTAGACTATTGTGAAATTGAAAAAGGTCTATCTGATAATACTCAGAAAAATTACAGCCGCTATTTAAAGAAGTTTACTGACTGGTTAAAGGCTACAAAAAAAGAAGGTATGTTGCCACATGATTTAACTCCCGAAGAAGTTTGGAACTATAGATTGTTCTTAGCTAGATATAAAGATAAGAATCAAGACAAGCCGCTATCTAAGTTGACTCAGAACTATTACTTAATCGCCCTACGATCGCTTTTGAGCTTCTTCACTGATAAAGATATCATCTCTTTACCGGCTGATAAAATACAATTGCCTAAAGATGCTAAGAAAGAAAAAACTGTGAAGTTTTTGACTCTTGATCAAATAGAAAAACTGCTGCTCGCTCCTAATACTGAAACTAACGATGGGCTCAGAGACCGTGCTATTCTAGAGTCTCTCTTTTCAACTGGATTAAGAATCGCCGAATTAGTAGCTTTAAATAAAGAGCAGTTTAAGGCTTTGAGTGATAAGAAAGACCTCGAACTTGGGATTATAGGAAAAGGCAAGCATCCACGTACGGTTTACTTCTCTGAACGAGCCCTAGATTGGGTCAAAAAATACCTTAAAACACGTGATGATGACTACAAAGCACTCTTTATTCATTATAGGTCAAGAAATGGCTCAGAAGGCCGTTTAACGCCTCGTTCTATTGAAAGAATTGTGAAGAAGTATGCCACTCTTGGCAATATTCCTTTCTTTACCACTCCGCATACTTTAAGACATAGTTATGCCACTGATTTACTTGGACAAGGAGTTGATTTAAGAACTATTCAAGAATTCTTAGGACATAAAAATATTGCCACGACTCAGATATATACCCACGTGACAAACAAGAGATTAAGAGATGTTCATCGACAATTCCATAGTGGTAAAAACATGAAAAACTAATCTCACCTCTTCCCCTTCAAATATGTTTTAATATATATGTCGCACAATATTGTTGATTATTTTAAAATTAATTGATATATTGAAATCAGTACCAAATGTACGAGGAGGTAAAAGCAACAATTATGGCATATGTTGCATTCGTGCTCTGAGCGTTGCGACCCAAATAATTGCTCACCGATTATGTGGCCTTTCGGGATACAAAACGGCCAGTTGAAATAAGTATTGCCCTAGAACATTAGTTTAAGGACATATTTATTTCCCAAGATGACGATCTGGAGAAAAAACCTTAAGGAGGTTAACCCTATGTCTCCACTTCACCGATGCTGCTTCGCGGACACACTACAACCACCGGTCGACGAAGCAGTATCAACAACCATGATCGCCGGTTCCTGATTCTACATACACGACCCATATCAGGAGTGTTGCGATCAAATTGCAAAGCCCAGGAGGCAAATGAGTGTGACTTATTTGCTTCCTGAAAAAATCTCTTGCAAAAAATCAAAAAATGAGTATAATGAATTTAGTACACCAAAGGAGGTGATTTTTTATTTCCCTGTTCGAGTTCTTCAAAACAATTCGTGAAAACGAAAGAATGAAATCTCTGTAAAGATTTACGAAAAAACCAACCCCTTATTTTATGGAAGATACTTATCTTCCGAATCACTTGGAAACACTCCGCTTTAGGCGGATTTTATTAACTTCAAAAATTCATCAGCCTTAAGAGAAGCTCCTCCAACCAAAACTCCTTCCATCTGAGCCTCAGTAATATATGAATGAACATTGCTTGAATCAACGCTTCCTCCATAAATAATCCTAATTTTATCTACAATTTCTTTATTAAACTTTTTTATTAAAAATTCTTGAATAAAAGCCCTCACCTCTTTAATATCTTTTATTTCCGCAAACTTCCCTGTTCCGATTGCCCAGACTGGTTCGTAAGCTAAAATAATTTTTTCTGGATTCGAAATATTATTCAAACAAACATCTAATTGTTCTGATAGCACTTCAAAGGTTTTACCCTCTTCCCTCTCTTCCCTCTTTTCTCCTATGCAAAGAATTGGTATTATCTTAGACTCTAAAACTTTAATTAATTTAGAATTAATTTCCTCATTCGTTTCTTTAAAAATATTTCTTCTTTCTGAATGGCCCAGGATAACGTATTTAACTCCCATGTCTTCGAGCATTGAAACAGAATCTTCTCCGGTAAAAGCTCCTTCTTTATAAAAACAGTTTTGTGCACCAAAGGAAAACTTTTCATTGATTAAGGAAGAAAGAAAAATAGAAGGAGGACAGATAACAACATTCTCATTATCAATTCCATTAATAATTTTATTTAATAATTCCTGTGCTTCTTCTAAATTTTTAGGGTTACACTTCCAGTTGGCAATAATTAATGGCTTCATATTTTTTAAATTATTTTTGTTTTCTTAAAAATAAGGCTTGATCTTCAGGATACATTGAAGGAACTTCCATTTGAGCTCCCATCTCAAATCCAGCTAATGCTGATAATCTTGGAAAAACTGAAAAATACCAATGAAAATGTGGATATTCTTTATCTAATGGAGCAGTATGTAAATAAAAATTATAGGGAGGATTCTTTAATCCCTTATACATCTTTGATAATATTTCTTTAAATATTTCGGCTAAGCTTTCTTTTTCTTTTTCAGTAATTTCTTCAAACCTAGAAGAATGTTTTTTAGGAGTAATAATTGTTTGGAATGTGAACTTAGGAGCAAAAGGAATATAAGCAATAAAATCTTTGTTTTCGAAAACAATTCTTTTTTTAAACTTCTTTTCCTCTTTATTCATCTTACATCTAAGACATTCTTTGTTTTCTTTGAAATATTTACTATGATTATCTAGCGTAATTCTGAATTCTTTATCAATCAAAGGAATAGTTAAAATCTGTGAATGAGGATGAGGCTGACTTGATCCAGCTTCTTTGCCATGATTATGGAAAATAACAACATTTTTAGCGAAATCATAATTTTTGAATTCGATAATTCTTTGTTGATAACAAGTAAAAACTTCTTTTGTTCTCTCTGGTGGCAAAAAGGCTAAACTCTTTTCATGGTCTCTTGTAATTACTAACTCATGAAAACCACTCGATTTAATTTTAGAATAAATATCACTTTCTCTTTCTTCCTTGTATTTCTGGAAAGGAATAAGAATGGGATATTTATTAGGAATAACAATTGTTGTCCAGTCTTTTAAATCTTTAATATCTCTCTCTACGCCATTAGAATAAACTAAGACAGCTTCTTCTTGTGTCTCAATATCGCAAAAAGGACAACCCAAGATTGCCTTGTTTTTTAATCTATCAGCACGGACTGGAGAAATAATAACCCAATCGTCATTTAATAAGTCGTATCTTAATTCTGTTTCCTTTTTATTCATATGAGTATTCTATCATTTTAAATTAATTTGTACAAAAAAAGAGCAGAACGAAATTTATGGTAAGCGATCTCTCAAAGATCTCGCCGAGCCTTGATAGGTATCCCTATCGCGGTTCTTTTTTTCCGATGCTGCCCCTCTAAAAAAATTGAGTGTTCGACATGTGCTGCCAATTGTTGACTGTTCATCTTCCATTTTGTAATTCCTCCAAATCAAACAATAACAAACTGCATACAAAACCTGTATCCAATCCGCCGAACCCTAAATTGTAAAGGTCCAGATAAAATACGGAAATTATCTATACTTTATTTGAGTCTCTATCCTCATTATTATAAAACACAAATATTATTCTGTCAATACTCTAACCCCATCCTTAGTAACCACCACCATATCTTCAAAGTGAGCAGTTATAGAACTGTCTTCTGTAATAAATGCCATTCCTCTTTTTTTAATATCATAGCTTCCCATTGAAAGCATTGGTTCTATACAAAACACCATTCCCTCTTCCATTATCTCTCCCCAGCTCTTTCTTCCGTAATTCAAAACATCTGGATCTTCATGCAATTCAGCTCCTATTCCATGACCACATAAATTCCTCACAGCGCTAAATCCTTGCTGTTCAGCAAACTTGCATATAGCCTCGCCCAACTCCCCAAACGTGTTTCCTACTCTAACCTTAGAAATACCCCTCTTTAAAGCCTTTTTGGTGGCTTTAACGAGCCTTTGAATCTCGGGATTAACGTCCCCGACTAGATAAGTTCTAGCCATATCTGTATGGAAACCATTCTTTAAGTTGGGATACCTACCTTCATCAATTTCTGCAACAAACTTACTTAAAGGAAAAAATATCCCTAAGTCCAAAGTAACAACGTCTCCCTCCTTTAAAACTCTTTTATCAGGAATCCCATGGACTATTTCTTCATTAATAGAAAAACAAAGACAAGACGGAAATCCGTTTTGTCCCTTAAAGCTAAATTCTCCTCCATTATCTTTAATCATCTTTTCCGCCATTCTTTCAAATTCCAAGCCAGAAACTCCAACCGCAACGTGCCTGCCCAATTCATCAACAATTGATTTCAATATTTTCCCTCCCTTAGCCATCACTTCTATTTCTTCTTTTGTTTTAATTGTTATCATCTTTTTCTATTTCTTTCATAATGTCATTAAAGACACCTTCAACAGATTGTTCTCCATTAATCTTTATTAACCTTCCCATTGATTCATAATACTTAATTGCTTCTTCAACTTCTTCCTTAAACCATTCTAATCTTTTCTTAGTTCCTTCAATTGTGTCATCTGGTCTAATAACTAAAATTTCTCCACAAACAGAACAAACGTCTGAGTCGTTAGAACCTGAAACCACAACAATGTTTCCGCATTTAGAACAAATCTTTCTCTTGGCAATTCTGTTGATTGCTTCTTCATCAGAAATATCTATAAGCATAATTTTAACTCTTTTGTCCCATTCAAACCATGCTAAAGCATCTGTCATTAAATCAGCTTCTTTTAATTTTCTTGGAGAACCATCAAGAATGACTCCTTTAAATTTATCTCCTTTGTTTTTAAATTCTTCAAACTTATCCATCCATAACTTAAAAGCTACTGGAGTGGGAACGATACCACCATTATCAATAACACTAGCAATTTTATTTGCAGAAAAATCACCTACTTTCTTCCTTTCCCTTAATAATGCTCCGGTGCCTAAAAAGTCTAACCCAAGCTTGTCTTTCAAAAGATTAACTTGAGTTCCCTTACCTGATCCAGACTTGCCCAACAATATTAAAATCAAAGGTGACTTTTCCATATATTTTCTTTTATGCTTATGTTTTATTATAAAATACAAAACAAAAAAATAGAAGACCAGGTTGTCCCCAGTCTTCTATTTCTTTAAATTACCTACGAATCATATTCTCTCATTTCTAATTGAGAGTTGATCTGTTTCATTGTATCCAAAGCTACCGATACGATAATTATCAAGGCAGTTCCTCCAATCATAAAACTAAATTGTTGAACTCCAGTTGCGCCCTGAATTATTGATGGCATAACAGCGATTAATCCTAAGCTAGTTGCTCCAACAACTAAAACTCTTGATAGGATTGATTGTAAAAATTGAGCAGTATTTTCTCCTGGCCTAATTCCTGGAATAAAACCTCCCATCTTTTGTAGATTAGTTGAAATACTCTTAGGATCAAATGTAACAGCAGTATAGAAAAAAGTAAAAACAAATACCAAGATAAAGTATATTATTCCGTAAATCCAAGCATTATTCAAAGCATCTGTTATAAATCCCCAATTTAGGAAAGAGGCTAACATTGATGGAATCATTAGAATAGAAATAGCAAAGATGACAGGAATAACTCCAGCTGGGTTAATATTCAAAGGTAGATAAGTTGAAGCACCGCCATACATTTTGTTCCCTCTCACTCTTTTAGCGTAAGAAACAGGAATATTTCTTCTTCCTTCATTAATCAAAACTACTCCCGCAATAATTATTATTGATAAGATTAAAAATAGAACATATGAGAATATCTGACTTTGTTCAAAAGTCAAGAACATTTTCTGAACGTTATTTGGAAAATCAGCAACGATACCGGCAAAAATTATTAATGATACTCCATTACCAATTCCTTTCTCAGAAATTAATTCTCCTAACCACATTAAAACAGTTGAAGCAGCTGTGATAGCAAGAACTGCTGCAATAATAGTCATTGGATCTAATGCGCCGATAACTCCTTGAGCTTTCAAATAGAAAATCATTGCATAACCTTGAATCATTGCTAAGGGTATTCCTGCAATTCTACAATATTGATTGAATTTCTGTCTTCCAGCTTCGCCTTCTTCCTTGTATAACTTTTCCATTTGAGGAAAAATCATCGTTAAAAGTTGAAATACGATCACTGCTGTAATGTAAGGTCCCATACCAAGCATGACGATTGAAACTTTATCCAATGCGCCTCCTGTAAATAAATTCATCATTCCAAAAAATTGATTTCCGGCTAAGAATTGTTGAATCTTAATAGCATCAACTCCTGGAACAGGAATATTAGCCATCAATCTAAAAATAGCAAAAACTCCTAAGACAAAAAGTATCTTATATCTTAAGTCTTTTGCCTTAAAAATTTCTGTAATTTTTTTAAACATAGTTTTTACTTTTTAGTTTTTGTTTTAGAAGTTACTTTCTTAACAACTTCTTTCTTTGTTACTTCTTTAACAGTTCCCCCTGCCTTCTCTATTTTTTCTTTAGCAGTCTTTGAAACTAAGCAACCTTCAATAGTTAGAACTTTTTTAATTTCTCCTGTTCCTAAAATTTTAATAGTAGGAATCTTTCCATCAACATTTCTGATGATTCTTATCTTAATTAATGCTTCTGGATTAACAGTAGCGTTAGATTCAAATGACTTCTCTAAGAGATCTAAATTAATTGATGAAACATCGGTTTGAGTATTAAAATTGTATCCTCTTAACTTAGGATATCTTTTAATCCAACCACGGATAATTGGTTTAAACTTGGCACCAGCTCTTCCCTTCTGTCCCTTTCCTCCGCCACCACAGTATGTACCTTTCTTGCCTCCGCGGCCAACTCTTTTCTTCCTCTTAGTAGTTGTATTCTTTTTTATTTCGTGTAATTGCATATTATTTCTGCTTCAATTTAGACAAGGCTAGCATCGTTGCTCTTGCGTTGTTTAACTTATTTCTTGTTCTAGATAATGTCTTTGAAGAAATGTCTTGGATTCCAGCTAAAGAACAAATAATTCTAACTGTTCCTCCAGCAACCAAACCTTTACCTTTCATTTGTGGCTTAAGTATGACTCTTGAAGGTCCAAGCTTAGCTTCTACTTCAAAAGGAATTGTTCCGTTAGACATAGGGATGTCTTTCAAATTCTTTTTAGCAACTCTGGTTGCTTTTTCAATTGCTTGAGAAACATCTAAACCTTTGGCTGCTCCTACTCCTACTTTTCCCATCTTGTTTCCAGCAACAATAACGGCTCTGAATCTCATAGTCTTTCCTCCTCCTGTTACTTTAGTAACTCTGGCCAAATCTAAAAGCTTGGATTCAAATTCATCTTTTATTTCGTTCTTCTTATCAAATTTTGTGTTTCTTTCTCTTTTCATATTTAATTAGAATTTTAATCCGCCTTCTCTGGCGCCTTCAGCTAAAGCCTTTACTCTGCCGTGGTATTTATTTCCTCCACGATCAAATATTACTTCGGTTATCTTTTTCTCTATTGCTAATTTAGCAATTTCAGTTCCTACTTTCTTTGAAGAATCAGTTTTTTTGTCTTTTCCTTTAGTAGTAGAATCATTTGCAGCCAAAATAGTCTTGCCAGTTGTGTCATCGATCAATTGAGCATAAATGTGTTGATTTGAACGGAAAACACAAAGTCTAGGTTTACTTGCAGTACCTTCCGCCTTTGCTCTTACTCTCTTATGTCTTATTATTCTTTTTGCTTTTTTTTCTAACATGTATTTCAAATATATTATGCACCAGCAGCTGCCTTCTTGCCAAGCTTTCTCTTAATAATCTCTGTTGTATATTTAATTCCTTTTCCTTTGTATGGTTCTGGTGGCTTAACCTTTCTAATAGTAGCTGAAGTTTGTCCAACTAAACTCTTATCAATTCCATTAACAATAATGACGTTCTTTTCAACTTTAAATTCAATTCCCTCTGGAGCATCAATATCTACGGTGTGACTTAAACCGACATCTAAAACCAATTTCTTGCCATCTACTCTGGCCTTAAAACCAACTCCATTGATTTCCAATCTCTTTTCAAATCCTTTGGTGACTCCATCAATCATATTACTAACTAGAGTTCTAGTTAAACCCCAAAGAGCATTTGATTTCAAATCTGCTTTCTTAGGAGTAAAGTAAATTGCATTTTCTTTTAACTCAATTGCAATCTGATTTACCGCAGTCATCTTTAAAACACCCTTAGGTCCTTTGACCTCGATGTCTAATCCGTTGATTTTTACATCAACTCCGGCTGGTATTAAAATTTCTTTTTTTCCTATTCTTGACATATTACCAAATTTCACAAATTACTTCTCCCCCAAGCTTAGCCTTTCTAGCCTCCTTGTTAGTCATTATTCCCTTTGAAGTTGTGACTAATGAAATTCCGTGTCCCGACTTAACCGGTTTTAATTCATTATGGGTTGAATAGATTCTCTGTCCTTGCTTCGAAATCTTCCTAATCTTTGTAATAACTGAATTTCCCTCAGTGTCATATTTCAAATCAACAACAATCTTTCTTTTTGATAGCCTTCCTTTCTTATCAATATTCTCAATCAAACCTTCTTTTTTCATTGCTTCAAGAATCGCATATTTGTAATCTGAATATGGGTAAAGAGCTATCTGTTTCTTGTCGACAGCTAAGGCGTTATTTATTGAACTGATCATGTCTGCTATTGGGTCCATTTTCGTATATATAATTACCAACTACTTTTCTTAACTCCTGGCAACTCTCCCTTATTCGCCATTTCTCTGAAACAAATTCTGCATAAGCCAAATTTTCTAATATAGCCATGTTTTCTTCCACACTTAAAACATCTTCTTACTATCCTTGAAGAAAATTTCGGTGTCTTTGCTGATTTTGCTATTTGTGATGTCTTTGCCATAATTTAACACTTTTTGACTTTAACTTTTCTTGAAAGGAAAGTCAAGTAATTTGAATAATTGAAGTCCTGCATTTTTAGTCTTTGCACTAGTAACAATCGTGATTTCCATTCCAAGAATAATCGGTGACTTTTCTGGAGATATTTCTGGGAAAGCAATGTGTTCTTTAATTCCTAAATTCAAGTTTCCAGCACCATCAATTGAATTAGGATTAATTCCTAAGAAATCTCTAGAACGAGGAAGAACAATATTAACTAACTTTTCTAAAAAGTCATTCATTCTTTTTCCTCTCAAAGTAACCTTTGATCCGATAATACTTCCTTCTCTTAATTTAAAAGAAGAAATTGATTTTCTAGCAACAGTCAAAACTGGTTTCTGTCCACAAATACTTGAAAGATTGCTTAAAATATATTCTCCAAACTTTCTCTGTTCGTCTTTTGTTTTAGGAGAAATAACTCTTCCAAATCCGATGTTAATAACTACCTTTTGAATCTTTGGAATCGCCATGACATTCTTGTATCCAAACTTTTCCTTCATTTGAGGTACGGCTACTTTCTTGTATTTTTCTTTAATGCTTGTTATTGCCATAATATTTTAATTAAATATGCGCTCCGCATTTTTTACAAACACGGTATTTTTTTCCTTCAACTGTTTCATAACCAACTCTGGTTGCTTTCCCACACTTAGAACAAACCAACTCAACGTTTGAAATATTGATTGCTCTAGGAGCAGAAACTACCTGTCCCTTCTGTCCAGACTTCTTGGGCTTAACATGCTTTTTTACTAAAGCAATTCCCTCAACAACAATTCTGCTTTTAACTGGAATAGATCTTAAAACCTTTCCTTTTTTGCCTTTGTCGTTTCCTGCGATTATTAAAACTTGGTCGTTGGTTTTTATCTTCATATGTTTAAACTAAATCTTTTGTCATTGTTGAAATCTTCTCGAATCCTTTCTCTCTTACTTCTCTAGCTACTGGTCCTAAAATTCTTGTTCCTTTTGGTTCCTTTGAAGCTCCTTCAAGCATAACTATGGCATTATCGTCAAATCTAATATATGACCCATTGCTTCTTCTAACAGCTCCTCTTTCTCTTACAACAACAGCTTTCAAGACTTGGTGCTTCTTTACACCTTTTCTTGGTTCCGCATCTTTTACAGCAACAACAATGATATCACCTAGTGATGCATATCTTCTGTATGTGCCACCTAAAACACGGATGCATTTTGCCATCTTTGCACCAGAATTGTCAGCAACTTTTAATAATGTCTGTACTTGTATCATTTTCTTTTATTTACTTAATTTTGAAACCACTTCCCATTTCTTGTCTTTTGAAACTGGGTTTGTTTCTCTAATTACAACCTTGTCTCCTTCTTTGTATTCACCAGTTTCAACATGAGCCTTGTAGCCCTTGTGAACCTTGTATCTTCTCTTGTACTTTGGATGTTCTTTAATTCTTTCAACCTTAACTACAACAGTCTTCTGCATCTTATCTGAAACTATTATTCCTGTTAATTCTTTTTTTGGCATACTATTTTTTGTTTAATATAGTCAAAATTCTTGCAATATCTTTCTTATCTTCTCTTAATTCTTTAGTATTCTTAATTCCTCCTGACATAACCTTGAAACGAATTTCTTCGATTCTAGTTTTCTTCTCATTCATCAATGATACTAATTCTTCTTTAGATTTTGTAACTAATTCTTTGCTTTTCATATTACTGCTTTTTAACAAATTTTGTCTTCAAAGGCAACTTATCTCCTGCCTTTCTAAAGGCTTCTCTGGCATCTGCTTCTGGAATTCCCTCTAATTCGAACAATACTCTGCCTGGTCTAACTGGAAACACATAGTGATCAAGAGAACCCTTACCTCCTCCCATCGGCACCTCTTGTCCTTTCTTTGTTCTTACCTTATCAGGAAATACTCTAATCCACAACTTTCCTCCTTTCTTTAAGTATCTAATAATCGCTCTTCTGCAAGCTTCTAATTGATTTGAAGTAACCCATTTTTCACTAGTTGCTTTCAATCCGAAACTACCGAAGCTAATTTTAGTTCCTTTACTTTCAAAGATTCTTCTGCTTCTTCTGCCTTTCTGCTGTTTTCTATGTTTTAATCTTTTTGGGGCTAACATGATTTTTTATTCAAATTTATCTCCTTTGTATATCCAAACCTTTATTCCAATTGCACCATAAGTACATCTGGCTTCTCCAAATCCATAATCAATATCTGCTCTGATTGTCTGCCTAGGCAATCTTCCTTTTTCTAACCATTCTGATCTGGCAATCTGAGCTCCATCTAATCTTCCTGAAACCATAATCTTAACTCCTTTAACATTCTTATTGGCCATAACTTTTTCAATTGCCTGTTTGATTGTTTTTCTAAATGGAGTTCTTTTTTCAATCTTCTGAGCAATCCATTGATTAACCAATACTGAAGAAGTCCAAGGATTAGAAACCTCCCTTACTTCTAATTTCAATCTCTTTCCTAATTCACTTAATTCTTTTAAGCCTAAATCATTCTTCTTAAAAACTTCTTTCAATAGTTCAAGTCTTAATTTTTCAATTCCTTCTCCGCCACGTCCGATAATCAATCCTGGTCTAGCTGAATAGATAACAGCACTTGTCTTATTACTAAATCTATCAATTTCAACCTTCTCAACGCTAGATTCTTTTAATTTATTAGTCAAAAAAGTCCTGATGATGTAATCCTCTTTAACACTCTTCAAAGGTTTGTTGCCGTAAAAACCGTGTGACAACCAGTCTTCGATTCCTCTGATTCTAAAAATTTTAGGGTGGACTTTG
>Ga0172381_10005394_pt1 | contig 12991 bp, 26 predicted proteins | sample Leawel6488metaG_FD_119754 | JGI IMG/M metagenome (GOLD analysis project Ga0172381, IMG submission 119754) | Leachate microbial communities from a municipal landfill in Southern Ontario, Canada - Leachate well 64-88 metaG | ecosystem: Engineered > Solid waste > Landfill > Unclassified | place...
TACCCGATTACCGCGCCATACAGACCGGTTGAGACCAGGAACGTGATTATCCCGGATTCGGCCACTACCGGCATGATAGCGACAAGCTGGGCGTCAATGGTAAGCGAGGTTATCTCCCCGACACCGGATAAGTACAGGAAAATAGCTATCACGACACCAGTAAGAAGGGTTGGCAAGAACTTTTCAATAGAGAAGGTTTCGCCCTCTTTCTTGTTCCTCAAATAATACATGTACGAACCATAGACGGCCGCACCGATCAGGGGTGATAGCCCGGTAAAGAACGTCTCTGTGGTTTCTGTCCCGGTGCCATCAGCAGCACTTACAATACCGGTCATCGCCAGTAAGATCATGACAATGACCAAAAACTTGAATTTGTTTTTCATTCAGTCTCTCCTCTAATGCGCATTAAATTTGAGAGAACCCCAAGGATACGGGGATTCAGACAAACAAACTGTCTTTTTTCCGACATTATAAGCTTTTCTGTATGGTCTCATTCCCGATCACCTTGCTGCTGGCGGAGTTCGTTTAATCCGCAATAATATCTCCTGTCACCCGGAAAACAAGAATGTTTATGAGCTAAGAATGAACAGCGTTGGCAATCTTTTATACACGCATCTTCTTGTTTTTCACCGATCTCATCCATAAACCACCAGAGATCCTGCTGTGAGGGATCGGTCATGGTAGTGTCACCTGTTTCGAGGGTTTGTTGTTGTTTTTTGATAAGCGTCTGGCCGGAACAATATATGATGAAAAAGTAATTGTTGCATCGCGGGTTTGGTATGTCTCACATCGCTTTTCGTGCGGTTGTCCGTTCTCCTTATGCGTCATCGGAAACCTCTGAAGCACATACCTCTCATTCTCATTACATCACAGAAATCATGCCCGGCTAATGTTTTTTCAGATAACCGACACGCCGACCAATCTATTATTTTTACAAATCCAACTGTTGCGCCATAGATGTGCATGTACCCTTCTCCTCTATACGGGCAATCCGCGAATGTCACGATATCACCTACCTTATGCAATTGTTTCATGGTACTACTCCTTTCATCTTCATCATCCCGTACATTACTATTATCCCGCTGACGAAACCCATGCCGTAAATAAAGATGATTACAGCTATGTGGTTCAGACGTTCCCGGGTCTCGTAGGTCATGCCGCCGCCTCAGCTAGTTCGTCCATATAATGTGAGGTTAATGCCTCGGCTATTTTCGGACATACGGCGTTCCCAATCTGTTTGACGACATCTGCACGATTCCCGGTGAAGATATATCCTTTGGGGAAACTCTGTGCTGCGGCCAGTTCGTGAGGTTTCAGCATCCTAAAACCAATCCTGACATTTTTCGGGGTAATATTTTCAGGAGTGATCAGCGCAAACCGATCTTTTGTTGTAAGGCTTGGGATCGGTATCGATATCGGCTGACATGTACCATTTCCGTAATATTCCATTATCAAGGGCTCAACAAGACTGATCGCTCCTTTTGTCGCAATAGTGGAGAGGGGTTCGGTGGTTGGGCGCACTTCACCACATGAGTGCTGGGGAATGAATAGGGGCTCGATCAAGCAGGCTTCTTCCTTAGTAACGACGGTTGCCAATGGTTCGTTAACGCTTCTCGTACGGCCGCTGGCAGATGTTTGTCCGAGTTGCATCACTAAAGGTTGGACGAGTCCATAGCGGTTTGATGTATCCAGGACCGGCAACGGATAATCTAATGAGTGTACCCGGTTCTCCCCCCCATTATAGCGCACCAGGAATGGCTCTGCATATTCTCCCCAATATTTTTCTATACCCCGGAATATGCGTTTCATGGTGTTCGGGGCAAGTGGTTTTTTCCTCTCATCGATAATCTGTGTTGGAAGAGACCAGTCGATTATACTACGGGCTGGTATCCACTGGACGGTCCCTGCAATGAGTTTGATATTCGGGCTCGCGGCATGGTGTGTCGCTTCTGGCCAAATGATACTCTTGTCACTTCCTGCCCTTACAGCTTGTATGAACAACCGGCGGCGGGTAGTTGGTGCGCCATAATCAGCGGCGTTGAGGACTTTCCAATCCACAACGTAACCCAATCCCCGGATCATCGCGATAAAGGCATTGAACGTCTCACCCTTGAACTCCGGCATAGGCCGGTGTGATTGCTTATCCAATGGCCCCCACGACCTGAACTCCGGGACGTTTTCAATGATGACCCGGTCAATGGTCAGCTTATCGAGCCAGTCAAGGATCGTGAATGGCGTTACCCGGCTTTGATCATCACACGGCTTTCCGCCACGGGCAACAGAGAAGTGGGTACAGGCGGGGCTTGCCCACAGGAGAGCAACTTCCCGGCCAGATATCAGTGTATAGGGATCGACATCCTGAACATCACGACAGATGTGCTCTGCGAGGGGGAAGTTTGCCCGGTGCGTTTCAATCGCCCGTTCCCAATGGTTGATGGCGAACATCTCGAGTTTGACCCCGGCTTTTTCTGCTGACCAGTTGATCCCCTGGCTCTCGCCTCCGCTGCCGCAGAACATATCAACGACAACGGGTTTTTCGGATCGTGTCATGCTCCCCTCACATGTGTTACCAGTTTGATCGTCAGCTCCGGGTAACGGTACTCAAGGATTTTTTGTTTGAGTAAGAACACATCAGTCATGAAACGGCCTTTCACGTCCTCAAGTTCCTGATGACCATCCGGATAAGTTACCAGGAAATCACCAACATAGGACATTGACTGTGTTTTCACCATCTTTTCATGGCAATACGGACACAGACCTTTTGATGCCTTTATGACGGCAGGGTTTTTCCAGATATGCCCGCAACACTTCCAGTAACCGGGCTGGAGTTCGTACCGGGGCTGCATAGTAAAATCTGTAATATATCCGCCCTGCTTCAACCGTTTGAGTTCATTATATCGCAACCCTTCTTTCTGGGATGAAAATTTGATGCCGTCTATGACTGTGCCTTTGTTGTGATATTTTGATGTCATTTCAGCCCCCGTAACAGGCACCGGACTTTGAACGCTTCAACTATGGCATCTTCGATATAGATATTGAGGTTATGGAGGTTGAACTCAAGGAAGAGTAAATCCTGTTCAACCGGTGACGGCTCGCCTTCGGTTTCGTGCTGTGACGTGATCATGCGGCCACCTTCGTGTACTTTGGGCACCGCACGATCTCCCGGCCTTCCCATGTACATTTCTCATCCTGATGGATACATGACCGGCATAAGGACGTGCCCGGTGGAGCTGACAGGTAAAATTTCATAAAGGTTTTTTGTTCGGTCATGGGTGCCACCTGAGTACCATGAACTTCTCATCGAACAATCTCCCGAAATATTCTTGATAGAACCAGTCCCACATATCGAAATCGTTATCAAAACCGTCATCTATTGCGAGCCTGAACATTGGTACACCCTCACCGGTTTCTGCATTGATTATCGTATTTATGACCCGTTTGAATTGGTTGTGCTTTCCGACGTAACTATCATACTGGCAGAACTGTATCAGGAAGGGTCTGTCAGAGGGCACGACATCCTTTATCCGTGTCCCTCCATTCCTCGGATTGTGCCAGAATAAATTATACCGCCCGGTTGTTTCCCGCTTCGACCAGCAATTCAAGAACCGTTTATATTGGGTTGGTGAGAACTTGCGGATCGTCTGGCATTTCTCACCGCTCTCGATCTTCTCTTTAAAAACACTGAATGAAAGGATCATCCACTCACCCGCTGCCATACTGATCCGTTCGCATACCCGACTATCTCCACCTTATCTTCATGATATTTCAGGACGTTCCCAACTTCTACCGGCATGATGTTAAGAGACTTGGCGATGTCCCGTGCCTGGAACCGTTCACCCGGTTTGAGGGTCGGATCCACTGGATGATCTTGGTTTCCCGTTGCGGATGTGCTCGTGCCCGGCTCATGGTCGCTTCCTCCCTTGCGCTATCCAGAACTGATATCCGGTTTTCCACTGCTCAACGCCGGGCAATGCTCTTCCTATCCGTTGCTGGTACAGACCATAATCAAGGACTTGATCGTCCGGGTGAATGATCATTTCGGCACTTCTTGTTTACGGAATAGATCATAGACGCTCGCGCCGGCATAACATACGATAATCCCGAGAATGAACATCACCATAAACCCACCCATCGCCCCGGCAATGCCGCCCATTAATCCGATCAGGCCGCCAACAATACCGAATACGAGTGCCCCTTCAAAGACTTGGGTGAGTGTTGTTTCTACCTTCGGTACTACAACCGGTTGGCCGGGAATAAACGAGGTCCCGCAACCAACACAGAACTTGGCGCTTTCATGGTTCTCCTTACCACACTTCTGACAAAACATCTTACTTCCTCTCCGTTCTCAACACTTCCTGTTTCTCCTGCTGCAATTCCTTCAATCCCTCTCTAAAATATTTCATGAGATGGTTGTCAGGAAAGATATTATCTGCCCTTGATCCGTTCGGTAAACGATCATGTACCGGTGTATATTCTTCATATTGGTCGCGTTTCGCCCCGTCAATATAAATCATCTTTCTCTTTCCTTGGTAGTTGACAGGAACGCAATATAATTTTAATTCCCTGTCAAAATAGACCAGCCCTTTTGATATCCAATGCTTAAAGATTACCCGTCTGTATATGTGGGTTCCAAAATTATGTGATGGGTGTATATTAAATATCCAATTAAAATAACCAAGAAGAGAACCGTGTGATTTTAGGTGACGGCTGTGCGTCAATTTTACCAGATTCGAGGGATTATCATTGAAATGATCTAGATCGATGTGATGAACATCTAAAGTTCCATTCATCCCGGCACCCCTCTTTTCAGGACATACCATTCTGGGTGCTCTGCATACAGTCTTTTTGTGATTGTTATATATGATTCCTCATCCTTGTCATATACCTCAACCATTTCCTCTTCTTTGGTGGCTTCTTTTCGTGTTTCAACCATTTTATCAAGAGTGGTCTGTTCCTCCTTTTTCAAACGTATGTACCTTTCAAGATCCTGCAAGTCACGGGTTTCGATCTCTTTGAACTGCTCAAGTATTTCAGGAGTGAGTCTTCGATCAGAGTCTATGATACGGTCCTTTATCATAAAATTCAGTCCTAACCGCACGGCATCAGATAATTTGATACCTAGTGCCTGTGCTATCTTCCATTCCTGCCGTTCAACCGATACTGCTGTGACATACCGGTCGAAAAAGGTTTTATGTGCCGGCATTTCAATGGACCTTCATCTTCTCGATGTCGTTCGTGTCAATCCGGTAATCAGATCCAATCCTGATGTAAGGGAGTTTTCCTTCCTTAATCCAGTTCAAAACAGTCCTTCTGTGGACATTCATTTTCTCGGCTGTCTGGGTAACTGATAACATTCCCATGCTATCCCATTTTACCCGATATTATTTATATTTACCTATTTTTGTTTCTTCTTCAACCCCATCATTACCTATGGAACTGCATTTGATCCACTCGAACTTGAAACGTATAATATATTCATATATATATATGATATATATGTTTGGTACTAGCTAGTAGTAGTAGTAAGGGAAGGAAAGGGGTATTTAAACGTTGTTATTTCCGGTAATCATTCCCGGTATGAAATAGAGGAGTAGCCCGGATCATCTTCTCGATCTCCAGCCGGGAATGAATAGGATAAGGACAATGGAAGACGTACTGGCCATAGGATCCGGTTGCGGTCATACATCCTTTATCCATCAGCTCTTGCCGGGATAGTTGGGGGATCTTGGTGCCGCATACGACACAGACCCGCTGGACATCATGCTTTCCCATCGCCGGGCACTCCTTTCTTCATGAAATAGTCGCACCCTTCCGCATCCAAACTCTTCCGGTCACATACACTCGAATATCTCAATGCATTAGTACACCGCTGAGTACCCCGGTGCCACCCGCAGACATGCCGGTCTAACTTCTTCCTTTTTCGGGTCCATATCCGGTGCTGGTCCTTCTCAGGTAAATGATTGAAACATACTTCAGCATCCTGCGGGATATACCGGATCTGATAAATGAGCTCATATCCGTGCTTCCGTGCGATCTCAACACAACGCGGGCAAGGTTTTCGGACATGTTTCTCATTCAGGTTGCAACGGTTACAAAGGGGTTCGCAGTCATCCTGGATAACCCGGCCGAGATAGTGCTCGAAACCGTGCTGGTAATCATCATGACAGTGTCCGGGTGTTTGAGTTGGCCGGCCGCATCGTTTACAGACCGGGTTACGCTTGACATAGGCTTTCCGGGCCCGGATGTACTCGGGTCTTCTCCACCAGCCCGACATCTCATTATTGTGGTTCCTGATCGCTTTGTCTAGGTCGGGAGTCATGATATCTTCCTTTCAACAGTAACAAGAGTATCATGATGATGCCCGCCATGAGATACGATGAGGATCTCAATCTGCTCGAAACCACGATTTTTTCCGAACCCGTTTGTATTCCAGCCAAAAGATATTGCGGTTCCACCGGGTTGTATCCTGTCACAGATTACGTTCATTACCCGTGCATAAAAGTTTGAAGTGGTGTCAATTGATCTGACTTTTATTCCCGCCCGTTTATAGTGCTCACTGACCTGACGGTAAGAGTATGGCGGGTCGTACAATATTCCATCATAATAAAGGTATTCGGAGGGGTCTGCAACAAGCATCTCACAAAAATCCAGGGCGTCCATATGCCATCGTGATTTTCTATCCCTATCGATATCATTCGTGAACTCCGCAGGGGAATTGTCACCGGCATATGGATCTACCCAACCCTTGCCACCAGAGGGAACATACCTGGTTAATAATTCGGCAATTGGTTTAATTGTGAACGTCCATGCAGAGGGTTGCGCCCACGCTTTTGTAATGATCACGATAACATCCGGTGTACCCTTCTCCAGAACTTCAGCCATGCCCGTTCGAGCTCCGACACCACGGTCTTTTTCCACACCCCCGTGGTCATTCCGGATCACCGATCCAACCTTTGGGTATCTCTTCAAGTTTCTGACCGTTGACAGTAATTTTAACACACGGGTATTTTTTATGGACTTCTTCAAGACCCTCCATTATCTCCTTATTATTTCCATTGAACCGGATAATCGCGGTTCCTTTTGTTCTCTCTTTGCGGCAATCCGTCTTACCCTCCAGTGTCTTTTGGCTCATTCCCCCTCACACCCCTGATACCGGATATGATGCGTGCATACTACGAAGCAGTCCTCGTCGCCGCGAACCAGATAGGATAATGCGCAGAGGAGCCCGATCAGCGGGTAGAGGATCAGGGACAGGAACAGGAATACCGGGATGCGCCTAATAAACGACCCTCTCCAAGCCTCCACTAATTTATGGTAGATGCGTTTCAGGTGAGCAAGCATCAAACGACCTCCAGACAATCCGGTGCAATCTTGTAATACTGCGATCCGTTGAAATTGACTTCAACCAGTCCCTTTACATGATCCGTTACTGACCCGATACCGGTGACTTTACGACCAAGATATTCTTTGACCTGCCGGACGTGGGTTTTCAGCGGGAACCTTTCAGCTAAGGTTTCGGGTTGATATGCAGAGGTAGCCTTCCTTGTTTCTTTCGGGGATGCCGGAAAGGGTTTGTCCACCACCTCTTTTTCGGGTTCCTTAACGTCATTGCTTGAATCAATTGCTTTAGCTGATTGCTTAACGTTAATCGTTGAAGCAACACCGTCATTCTTCGGATGTAATTTTGACCATTTCTGTTTTACTGCATTGGCGTTACGCTTGCCCGGGCACAGCTCCTGATACACGACCCATGCCTGTTCTCTATCGATCGCGGTCTTGATGATGAGTGTCTCTTCACTCTCCCAATTTGGGATACCTTTGCGGCTGTTATGCGGCATCTTTGCCCGTACCTGTGGTTGTTTGATGCGGGTCTTCTTTGGGCACGGCGGTAATTCCAGACTGCCACATGACAGTTCAACTTCGGTGTCTTCGGGAAGTTTGTTCTCATGCTTTTTTATAATAGCCCCTATTCTTTCCGCAATCTCTGGTGTTAGTGGCACTTCCAGTTTTGGTGATAGGGACAAGACCATGAGCTGCAGGACTTCAATGCCGCGCTCGTAGGTTGGATAACAGTGGTTGATCTCGCCCTCAACGGTTGCTTTTCCATCGTCGTGTAATGTAATTGATATTTTTCTTACCATTATATTGCCTCCATAATCTTCGGGTGCGATCTATTCCATCGCCGCCGTACTGCCTCATATGTCCGGGTAAGCCGGGGATAAAACATCGTGACATAGTCTGCATATGCCTGTAATGGGCTCCATGCCTCGTCGATGGTCTCACATTCAACCGGATCCGTCCACGGCGGGTTATTGCAGTTAGGAGCGCCGGTCATTTCAATCCCATCCTGGAAGATTCGGGATATGGCGATATAAATCAGAGGTTTTCCGGGCTTCGCAAGCTACGTTGCGGTATAGATACCGGCGCCATTCCGCGATATTGCAATCAATCTTTGCAATCGTCTCGTGCATCTCACGGAAATCTTCATCGGTGCAGTGAACTTCATCCGATCCACATGACCCCCCAGAACCGCACATCATCCTTTCCTCCGTTCAACATACATATCCAGAGCTGCCGATATAACATCTGCTCTTGTCTTCAGGCTCCGGTCGTCTTTCATACACTGGTCAATATTCTGACTGTGCCGGGGTGACATGAGGGCAAGGAACGCACCGATAGCCGCATCTAGTTCCTCGGCTTTCTGGTCTTTAGTCTTCAGTACGATCGGCGGTTTATTGGCCGCTGCGAACCCAAGATCCGACTCTTTCCGGGCAAGTGCATCCAGTTTACACTCATCCTTTGGTAACTGGTTGATGAACGTTCCCCAGAGTGCGCACTTCTTCCCGGCTTTGTGATCCTTGCCATCAGGACAGGGTTTGCCATCCGTGCAGGGGGCTTTACGGGAGTATGTTTTTTGGCACCCCATACATTTCACAGTATTAACACTGCGATCATATGGTTGAGAAAACCCACAAAAAGGACATTTCGAGTTTCCATCAATAATCTTACTATCGGCCATCTGTTCCGCGAGAGAGGGTTGCGGGGGGTCGGTAGTGACCGGGATACTTCCCCGGGCTGGCTGTGATGGCGATGTCGGGAGCTGGTCGGGTGGTCCCTCTGCGGGTTTGATGTTCGGATGCAGCACGACCGGTTCCTTTTTCCCGATCTTTTCGGTCTTCATCTCATAGGTCTTTCCGGCTCGTTTTACCTTCCGTTTTTCAGGCGTTGGCTCCGGGGTGTCCGTCCTGTATCTTGCCGATTCCGCTAAGATAGATTTGCGGGTTTTTGCTACAAGCTCAGTACCTACTTTACACGCTTTTGCGATCTCGGTATCTGACCATTTCTCCCATTCCGGATCTCTTAAAAGGATCATGACGGCACGGTGCTTGTCGTCGTTCGTTCTTCTGACCCCGTGGATGGCATTAACTCCTACAGAAAACAATGTGGCTTCCCGCATTGTTCCAATATGGACATCAGCAAGGATCTTATCCTTCTTTGCACCTTTTGCAGCAAGATATCGGTGATACCCGTCAACCAGAATATACTCTTCTGCTATCTTGAATACCGTTACTGCCGGGAAAGCATCACCGGCTTTCATGGACTCTTTGTACTCATCGATGATAGCCGTATCCATCTTTGCCCGGGGTTGTAGGGCGGTATCCTGGTTTATGAGCTTAATTGAAAGTAGCTGGCTCATTTCTTCACCGTCGTTAATCCGAGTTCTTTTGCCTTTACACGAATAGCGCCCACAGACCGATTTTTCAGATAAGGGACCAGATCCTTCTCTGCGATGTTTTTGTAGTACCGCTTGAGAGTATCCTTCTCATCATCTGACCAATCGCGTTTCTTTGTGGTCTTTCCTTCCAGTTCTGGAATGATAGCCATAACTAACAATAATAACGTATAAGTATAAAAGGGTTGTTATTTGTGTTAAAAGAGTATTTGGCGGAATTATACCGCTTTCTCAATCCCGGGATATTCCTTCTCGATAATTACAAGGGACTGCATAAGGCTGATATAGATATCCTGTACCCACATCGGGACCGGTTGCGGGCCGGCATGGACTTCCGGTACCTGATCAATTGGTAATACCATAGGGACAGGGGGGTGCAATACCCAAGTGGGAGGCGACGTGCTGGTTTTCGTGTACCCTCTCGCCAGCAGGACTTTTCCGATCCGGCGTTTCAGGCCAATCCGGCTCGTGAGGTTCATTGCGGTGTACATTCCACGGACTTCATCAACGATCTTGTCCGTCAGGCAATACGCTTCGGCACCGTCACCGATAAAATCATTAATCTCGACATCGACTGCTGACCAGAGTTTCTTCGCTGATTCGGTCATTCGTCGCTCCTTAACTGGGTTTGTGCTTCAGGAATCCCGCCTTTCTTATGGATCTGGTCTCTGACCTGTGCGATAGTATCAGCACAATCTTCCGGGAACAGCTCAATCATTTTTAATTGAGTTTCCGAAATGGTGTAAATATCATTGAGATATCGCACCATCACAGCACCCGCATCTTACGCCATACCGGCAGGTGGTTTGCTGTTCTACGTGGACAACCCAGATCGTCGCAGGTTCCATCCGCATTGATGATCAGATCGTCCATATCGGTGGTAAACATACAATTGCGGGGGAATCCGCAGCCGCAGCATAGAAATGCCTCCATCACAGCACCCCGACAAAGAGTACCCAGCAGCTTACGAACCCTCCGATAATACCCATGAGGAAAACAAGGGGATAAGGGGAAGACATCATGCACCTCCACTGTCCGGCATTTCCTCCGGGCAATACAAGCCAGAGACCGAGAATGCACGGCGCAAACAGGATGATTCTGCTACTTTCTGTATCATGACTTTGGGCATTGTCTGCCATGTCCCGGGTTTCCCTGACATCGGCACGGGTTTCTGATATTCCTTCAGGAAGACTTCGACATAGAAGGCGTGCGACATGTCTTTCCGGTACACCTTGCACCACCCGATAATCTCATCGCCCTCTTCCCGGATACCACTTTCCATTCCGTCGAACTGCCCCGACCGGTGGGCTATTTCCAGGAACCCATCACGACCGGTGAAGATTGATGCAGGGGCATTACCGTATTTGACCGCCCATATCTGCTTCCTGATAGGATCAAGGTGGTACTGTGCTGCGAGATACATCAGGAGTTCAAATTCCGTGTCAGTACAATTCCGTGCAACGGTCGCTTTGATGAGTGATATCTGGTCCTTGTTGAATTGCTGTGGAGTATCTGCAGGAACGACTTGTAATGCCTGTTCCTGGGCTACCCGTTGCAGGATCTCCTCGGCCGCCTTCACCTTCATTGCGACAATTGGATCCGGCTGGTTAAACCCGGCATTCTTCAGTTTCTCATTGACTGCCGGATCCCGTTGGATCTTCTCCTGCACGGCTTTTCGTGTTGCTGCCAGCATTTCCTCGTCGTGTGCGAGTTTCGCCTTCATCTCGGCCGATTCTTTGTCTTTTGCTGCCTTGACTTTTGCCTTGGCTCTCTCAATGGCATCCCCGGCTATATCCGTTTCCATCGGTTTCTTTTCCGTTTTGGTGACGGGTTTCTGGACGGTTGATCGTTTGATTTTACTTATCCAGTCTGTCCCGTCAACGTTCTTCAGAGTGACATCTACAGTTTGCCCTTTCTGCAATCGCAGCAGGAAGGGATCGACGTGCATCTGGACCGGATAGGGTTTGTCGTCAATTCTGGCGGCATACCGTCCCTGGTGAACCCCCTCAGTCATCAGTGCATAATCCGTGAGTTCCCCCGTGATTTGGGTCATTTCCGCACCAATCCTATGCTTTTTGATATTTCCGGTGAAAAACCCCCCAACTCTCGAAATCGGGACTCAAAAATCTTAGATAAGGGGTTTGAACGATCAAAGTATGGGTGACCGGGTGGTGCAAATCTCCAAAGGTGCGCCATCTCCTCTCTTGATAGTGCAAGTATTTTGTGCGTATCCTCCTCGAGTTGAGCAATCTTTTTCAGTTCGATGAAGGCAGTGTTGTTCTTGATAGACCCTGCTTCGCAATCGAAGTTACATGATTCTAGTTGCTCACAAATTTCTTTAAGTTTCATTTCCGCACCACCGAATAGGTATATGTCACCGTTGGCAGGCCGCCAGAGTCAAGGACCTCTTCCAGTTTGTGCCCTTCTGCTTTCATTTCGGCTTCGACGATCTTTTGATTAAGTTTCATTTTGACTTTGTTTTCGTCAACAGTCTTGCCGAATTTATCAAGATCCGCTTGTGCTTCGTCCTTCTTCAGTTGCCAGAGGCGCTCGTATACTTTTTTGAAGTCCTTTTTGATTTTGTCGAGATTGATAACGCGATTCGGCGTGCTGGTATGTTTCTCCGTGACCAGCTTGCATAGCCGGTCCTCAAGGATGCCGGTTTCAACGATGTGCTTCATGAACGCACTACGCTGCTCGGATTTCATCTCGATCTGTTGCTGGAGTTCATTGATTTCTTCTTCCAGACAAAGGACGTGAGTGAGTAATGCTGTCTCATCCACGCCCTCGGGTATGACCAACGGCAGGGGATTGCTCTCCATATCTTTCATTTCAGCTCTTGGGTCCATCATGGCACCTCGATGATATCCGCTATCGGTTTCCCTTTCGCTACCGTTGCCCTCTGGCGTGCTTCCCCGTCAATTACCGGATCGATAAAAGCATGAGGACTTTCTTGTGTTAGTATGATAGCCTTCCCGCAGATACCCTTACCGCCATTATTATTCGGCTGGCACATACAGGTTCCACCCATGGTCTTACACTTGACCTTATCCCCGATTGCTTCAATCACTCCCCGATAATATGGGCAGTAGAACATCAGAGTGCCGGCGCGTTTGTTCTCTTCCTTGATACCGCATTGAAACACTTTGCCGTCGTCCGGGTGGCCGGGCATGGAGAAGATACCTTCCCTGTCGTTGCATCTGCGGCAGAGTTCCGGGTCGTCGGTGATCATTAATAATCCCTCTGTGAATTGTAGCA
>Ga0172381_10005395_pt1 | contig 12989 bp, 8 predicted proteins | sample Leawel6488metaG_FD_119754 | JGI IMG/M metagenome (GOLD analysis project Ga0172381, IMG submission 119754) | Leachate microbial communities from a municipal landfill in Southern Ontario, Canada - Leachate well 64-88 metaG | ecosystem: Engineered > Solid waste > Landfill > Unclassified | place...
AGACGAGCAATGGACAATGGCAAGAGAGTTGAAATTTGGAGATGAGCTAATGCCATTTTATAAAATTCGTCCTCATCAAGAATTAACCAAACAAAAAGTAGGTCAATTCCCACGAATTTATACATTCAAAGATGGCTGGAAACATGAACGTCAATTTATTGATGAATGGAAAAAGGGCAAAAAAGACGAAAAATATGAAAGAGTCAATAGAGCCTGCAAACTTTTAGCTGGCGGTTTAAGTGTTAGAGAAACAGCTAAGATAATGGGACATCAATGGAACAGTATTGAATCATGGATACACCGTGAAGGATTTTCAATTCAAGAACTGAAATGGTTAGGTCAAAAGAGCGATACTAGAAGAATCGTTGGAATTCATGCGGGCGGCGAAGTGCCTGTTTACGACCTCTCAGTAAAAGACCATGAAAACTTTTGTGGACAATCAGTAATCTTCCATAATTGTCAAAAAGGTGAAAACAGTCACATCTTCGAAGTAAAATGTGAAAACGATGAAGTTAAAAAAGAATTAAATTTCCTATTTTTCAATAGAAAAATGCTCAACATGGACAGACGTATGTGGAGTAGAGCTAAAAATCTGTTCATTATGGGAGATGAATTTTGGGAACTGGTAATAGACCCCGATAGTCCGAAAGATGGTATTCTAAAATTACAGGAATTGCCACCAGATAGCGTTTATCGCATCGAAACAACAAAAGGAAAACTTATAGAATTCCAACAGGCGTTAGAGGGTCCAGATTATGAAGTGTTAACAAGGGCACCAGTTGCTCAAGCAACAGAAGCCGCATTACTACAAAGTAAAGCTTTGCGATTTGTTCCAGAACAAATTGTTCACATTAAAATCGGTGATGACAGAAAAACTTTCTATCCATATGGACAATCGTTAATAGAGCCAGCCCGTGGTCCTGCTCACCAATTAAGATTAATGGAAGATGCAATGGTAGTGTATCGCCTGTGTCTTGTGGGGGATAGTAGAGTTAGGACCATAAATGGATGGAAATATATTAAAGATGTCCAAAAAGACGATATAGTATATTCTTATACCTATAATGGAAAAATTGTTCCAACCAAAGTCATATATTTTAAAAACAATGAAACCCAAGAAGTTTATAAATTAAGGTCAAAACATATAGAAATTATAGGAACTGCAACCCATCCTGTTTTGGTTAGGAAACAAGGTATAATTCAATATGTGGACTTAAAAGATATTACAAACAAAGATGAAGTAATTAATGTTACAAAAGAAACATCAGAATCAAAAGAAATAAAGACCATTTTTGATGAAAAATGGGCCAAATTAGATGCTTCACAGCGAACCGCTTTCCGCAATTCCATTTATGAAAATAAGTCGCAATTAATGAGAGAGTGTGTTGGGGTTCCTTATGATAGAGTGAAACAATTCTTGTACTCAGAAGGAAAAGCATTGCCGTATGAAGTTGCAAAGGAAATATGCGATAAATTTGATTTAGATTATTCAAAATTAATTGTTACAAATAAAGGACAAGTTAATCCAGATAGAATTAATTTACCAAAATATGTGGATGAAACATTTGCCAAATTATTTGGATTTATGTATGGAGACGGTTTTATTAGAGATAATAATTGGCAATTCGGCATCTCTACAGAAGTCGGTAAAGATATAGATTATGTTGATTTATTAGAAAAATATTTTGGTAAAGTAGAAAGACACATCGACCACAGAAGTAAGGGAATAAACTATGTTGTTTCGTCAAGCACTGGGTGCCACATACTAAAAAATCTTGGTTATCATGGCTATGCACAAACCAAAAGAATTCCATCTTGGGTATTTAATGCTTCTAAAGAAATCAGAAAAGCTTTTGTCAAAGGGCTTATTGATGCAGACGGACATACAAGAAATCTAACCAGCGGCCTCTGGACAGCAGAAATAAGTCTTTGCAATAAAGAACTTATAGAAGATGTCAAAGAATTATGGCACTCAATTGGGCTGTCTTCTGGGCACATAAGAAATAGAAATAGAAAAGGACATGTTTTAGGTAACCATGTTTTACCAACAACTACAAGTTATGAACTTTATATCTCGGAACAACCACTTGAACAGTATGAACGGGTAATGTGTGTCAAACCCTTTGGTAAAGAAAATGTATATGATATAGGTGTAGAAAATGATGAACACAACTTTGTCGTTAATGGCACTATTACACATAACACCCGTGCCCCGGAGCGTAGAGTTTTCTATATCGACGTTGGGCAACTTCCACCATTCAAGGCAGAAGCATTCATGGAAAGAATGAAGGACCAATTTAAGAAAAAGAAAGTGGCTAGTCGTATCGGAACATCGGTAAGTGGTGCTTCTGCTGTAGAAGAAAGATGGTATGCACCGGCAGCCGATGAAGATTATTGGATTCCAATTCGACCAAATGCAAATACTAGAATTGAAACCTTACCGGGCGCACAAAACCTTGGCGAAATTGATGACTGCGTGTATTTCCGCAACAAATTATTTGTGTCTTTAAATTTCCCAAAGAATTACTTCTCAAACGAAGACGTTCAGACAACACGTATCGCTCTTTCGGCTCAAGACGTAAAATTTGCACGTATGGTCGAAAGACTACAAGGTTATATGGAAGATGGTCTAACGGCTGTCGCTGAAAGACATTTGGAATTACGAGGCTTTCCAGAGGAAACATACAAAGACTTGTTAATTAAAATGACCCCACCTTCCGATTGGCGGGAAATGAGCCGTGCAGAAGTAATCACAAATAGAAATACCAATGCGGCTAGTTTAAAAGGGGCCATGCTAATTCCCGATTATGATATCCTAACTAAATATCTTAAATTTAATGAAGATGAAACAGAAGAAATGTTATCTAGAATGAAATTGCAAAAACTAGATGACTTAAAACTACAAATATTGGCTCAAAATCCACAATTATTAGGCGTGGGAATACCGGGAACTGGTGAAAATGAAATTGGAGCCGAAGTAGGTGGACCGAATCCAATGCTTGGACCGGGCGGCACACAACCCCCGCCAGAGGGACCGCCACCAAAAGGAAATGAACAACAAGGAAATGAAGCTCCACCAACGGGCGGTGGCATACCATTGCCAGAACCAAGCACAGATGATTTAAAACGATTTGACTTACAAATACAAACATATAGCAAAGAGCAGGATTTTGAAGATATAGATTACTCGACAGATTTCTGAGGCAAGTAAATGTTAGAATGGGGCGAAGACGACAATCCACAACAACATCTGGCGTGGGCTAGAGAGTGGGCAGATAGACATAAAGTAACTATTACGCCTAAAGGTATGTTTATACTTTACCACGGCACAACACATGCAGAAAAAATAAGACAATCAGGATTTTTTAATAGTGGTTCCCTTTTTGAGACAGAACCAGAATCAGCACTAGATTGGGCAAATAGGTCTTTCCTTAAGAATAAGAAAGAACAACCTATAGTCATGAAAGTTTTAGTTGACCCCTTAAAAATAAACTTTAGCGTTTTTGCGTCCGCCCTAGAAAAAATTCCAGTTATAGAAATAACCTAATTTCTTATTAGGTTAAATTATTCGCCTTCTTCCCCACCTTCGTCATTCATACCCGGACTACCATCAGCTTCGGGAGGAACTACCTCATCTTTATTTTTGTATAAATCATCTTGCGAAACTGGACCATCTCCATTTTTAAGTTCATCTATTATAGATTTAATTTCGGGGTCTTTTTCCGCTAATTGTTCAATAAATTCTTCCGTAAGTTTTTTATACTTACGCCAAGCCACCTTACAAATTCTATATATAGTGTCATCCGATAGCTCGGGTAAGCCGGTTTTTTCTCTATCATCAATAAATTCGATAAATCTTTTCATATAAATCTCCAGAGTTTTGCGTCCATCTGCATACTATATCTATAGCAGAAGTATCTTATTGTATGTCATTAATAAAAAATTAATGGCTGTGAACTATATAAAAGGGATTCTAAAAAGACAACACGATTGTAAGTAATTAGGAGTCAAAATGAAAAGAAAACTCATTAGCTACGACGTATTTGAGAGTATTGTGTCCAATTCACTCTCAACCTCGGAAAATGAATTAGCACAAGCTGCACCAGTTTTATCAAAAGCTCTAGAACTAGAAGAACTAGAGCTTGTAAGTTTTGGACCTGAAAATGTCCTTTTTGAGTCTATAGATGGTACTTTTATATCGTCCAACTATCAACTCGGAAAAAACGTTATCAGGTTCGAAAACATCGAACAACTCGCTATTGATGACGAGACCGAAAAGAAAGCATCCAGAGATGAGGTTTCTCTCATGTTGGATGCAGTTCTGGAAGGCAACACGAATAAGGCCGAACATCATTTCGATGAATACATGGCCCTTCCGATAACTAGGAGAACAATTCAAGAAGACTTGAATCCTATTGCCACCGTTTCCACTGGTCGTGGTCGCAAAAGTAAGTTCCGTGGCAAGAAACGTGCTGGCGGTCATGCGGCTGCAATTAAAGCAGCTAAGACTAGGGCCAGAAACGACAGAATGACCACGCCGGGTCTAAAGAGAAAAATAGACCGTCTACGTGATGCGGCTGAGCATCAATTAGGTGGTCGTTCTTTCAAGACCAAGAGAGGACAGAGAACCGTTCGTACTTATGTCCGTCGTGTAGGCAAGAAGGGCATGGCTGAGTGGAACAACCTGTGTGAAAATGTATTCGATTACATTGATTACAGGGAATTAGGTCCAATCGTCAGAGAATGTGCAATTAATACTGACAACAATGGCAATATTACCAGTGTAGCTATGCCAACATCACAGGCTCGTAACGAAGCTAAGTTACTGTCTTTCAACTGGAAGACAATGGCTACAGACCTGAAGGTTTTACGTGGCGCAGGTAAATGTATGTGTGAAGATGCAAATTTCTGCAAGGCTGTATCTGAATTAAAGAAAAATAATAATATCTCTGATAATCCTGCTCTTGAGCAGTCATTAGAGAATATTGTGGCTCAATGGCCAAATGTTCTATATTTAACTCAGGACGAATTGTCAGAAACAATTAAGTGCGCTCTTGATACCGTAAGTGCCACTAATTTTGATGACCAGACCTGTGCATTTATGGCAGAGGGTATTCTTCGTACCGCTCATAATGCATATGTTGACAAGGTTAGCAAGATTGTAAAACTCTCTGGCCTAGTGATTCCAGAAGATTCGCAAGATAAATATGCCGAATTCAAAAAGGTTGTAGATACTTATTATCCTTCTTTGGATGAGGCAAATGCTATCGAACGTCAGGTGTTTATTGACCTGTATGAAAATTTGAGAAACATTTATGAAATGGCTAATAAAGAAAACGACGAGGGAGTGGTAGAAGAAGTTTCTTATCACTTAGACGAACTCCTAGCCATCCTAAGAAATGAAGTAGAACCGTCATTAGAAGTAGCCGAAGCTGCGGCTGCTTGGCTCACCGACTTTGTTGAAACAAATCTAGAAACCATTCCTTGGGATTCCGAAGGAATGGCACCAGATAACAGAGTGTACATTACCACCGCTGGTGAACACCCACAGATGGAGAAGAACGCCAAGAAGGGTTATACCCCCGCTGCTGACTTCTCAGGTGATTGGGGTTCGCCCGCTCCGGTTAGTGACGGCAAAAACGTTGGCGCACCGGGCGCAGATAAAGGTGCCGCTGGTGGACACGGTTTGTGGGGAAATATCGCTAATAACGATACATGGCCAGAATTAAATAATCCATATGTTCCAGCCGCCCAAATTCCAACGCTAAAGGGAGAAAAGGGTGCAGATGAAGATGGTTTGGCAACAGACGGCAGTAAAGATACTTGGCCGACATTACAGAACCCATATGTTCCACAATCGGCTGATTTCACGATGAAGGGCGAAAAGGGTGTAGATAAGTTACAAACAGGCGAAACGAGGTAATTACATGCAACTTGTCGAAAGCGTAAACGGCACAATAATTGCCGAAGATAATAGCAATCCTTTTGGAATGAGAATCCTATTGGAACATAGTGCAACACCGGGAACAGCATACACTGAAGAATTTTTAATGTTTGGTTCCACAGGATGCGTTCTAAACGAAATGGTCAACTTAAATGAGTCGGCTGACCTTACCGTAAAGACAGTTAAATTCCGTGGTAAGTTCCAAGAGGCAGATGCTATCAATAAAAACAAAAGACTTTATCCCAGAAACATTTTGGAATCTAATGTTAAAAGACTGGGGGAAAGTATCGTAAGTGGAGGACTGTGTGGTGAATTAGACCACCCAGCAGATTCTATCGTTCACTTCAGAGAAGCCGCCCACAAAATTACAAAACTGTGGTGGGATGGAAATGTTCTGATGGGCGAAGGTGTTATGCTTAACACGCCAAACGGAAAAATTCTACGGTCATTAATTAATGATGGCGTAAGAATTGGTATTAGCAGCCGGGGCGTAGGTAACGGAAAAGTCAACGAAGATGGGGTGTTGGTGATTGGAGAAAGTTATAAATTAATCACCTTCGATGCAGTCGCAGACCCAAGCACATACGCAGCATTTCAAGAGAAAGTAGTTGCTGGGAAGCGTGAAAGTGTAGCGCAAATACCAGAATTAATAAATTCTCCTGCGAAAAATGAAGCCACGAGCATAGATAAGATGAATAAAAATATTCTATTAGCTTGTTTAGGCGGAATTGTAAATAAGACCACTAAAGATTTTAAAGCGAAGAGGTAAATTCAATGGATAAATTAATGGAAGCGTTGAGTAAGCTGTTACCGGAAGAGCAGATTAAAGAAGTTTCCTCGGCAGTCGAGACTATGGTAGCAGAAGCCAAGACTGACTTGGAAAAAGAATATAACACCAAATTAGAAGAAGCCTATACAGAGTTAACTACGGATTTAAAAGAAGCCGAAGCAACTGCTGAACAGGGTTATCAAGAAGCATTTGGTATTATTCAAGACCTTCGTAACAGACTGGATACACAAAGAGCAGAATTCGAGTCTCAACTTGAAGAAGGCTATGAAGAAGCCTATCAAATGCTCGTGTCCGAAAAGGGGAAGAACGAGTCTTTAGAAAAAGACCTCTACGAGCAGTATGACAAAAAGCTCGGTGAAATGAAGAATTACATGATTGATAAAATTGATGAATTCCTCACTCAGAAGGGCAAAGAAATTTACGAACAGGCTCGTCGTGATATCGTGAATGACCCTCGCATGGTCGAACACAAAGTCGCTTTGAGCAAAATTATTGACACTGTGTCCAGCTACATCTCCGATAAGGATTATGCCGCTGCCAGCACTGCCAAGGTTGAAGAAGTCCAGAAAAATTTAGAAGACCTTAAGGGTCAACTAAGAATTATGGAAGCTCGCAACATCAGGCTGTCAACAGAAAATACAAAGCTTAATGAGGCAGTGCGCCAGTCGCATGAAATCCTCAGAGAGCAAACAGAGACGGCAAAGGCCGATGAACAGAAAGAAAGAGCCGAGAAAGTAAAGAAAGCAGAGGGGCGTGGAAAGCAGGTCGTTGAGAACGTCGAAATTGTTGGCGAACACAAGACCAACGGCAAGCAGGGCGAGGAAACCCAAGTTGTCGAGGGCGTAGATAGCGAAGAGGTACACAAATGGCAAGTTCTCTCCGGTATTAAGTCCAATAGCTAATTTCTAGTAACCAAAAAAAAAGAAATAATAAGAGGATATTAAAATGGAAGGTAATGCAAAATTTCTAAATGAGGCCAGAGTTCTTGAAGACCGCTGGTCGAAGACAGGTTTACTAGAAGGAATCAGTGATAAGTATGTCCGCTCCACCACTGCTGTTCTTCTGGAAAACCAAAGATTGATGAATGAGACCGCAACTGACACTAGCGATATCGCTTCGTTCAAGCGTATTTCTATTCCGTTAGTTCGTCGTATTTATCCGCAGTTGATTGCAAACAAGCTTGTATCGGTTCAGCCGTTACTCGGCCCCACAGGCTTAGTTTACTATCTGCGTTTCCGCTACAGCACCAATAAGGGTGCAACTCGTGGTGCAGACACGAACAGCGGTTTCCCGACAGATGATGCGTACTCTCTGATGCAGAGAGCAAGCGGTGATGCGAACTTAGACGTATGGTATACCTCGCAGTTCATCCAGAACGAGACGACAAGCACTGACACAGGTGGCCATGCTGACTTTGTTTCGATTTTCACTCCGCTTGAACATACTCCGATTCTGGCTGGCACGGTAACTGGCACAGCTTATGACGGTTCAACCGCCGTTGCTACCTTTACCATTGCACAAAGTGGCACCGCCACTGTTACAGATATCGGCGCACCTACACCGGGTGTCGCTGATGTAACTTTGGATAACACAACTGGTGAGTTGAAGATAACTTGGGATAGTGACCCGGGTGCAAACCATGCTGTTGTCTCTTATGAGTACAACATGGAATGCAACCAAGACCTCCCAGAGATTAACTTGGTGGTTGAGAGCGAAGAGATTGCTGCTAAGACCCGTAAGCTGAAAGCCGTCTGGTCTTATGAAGCACAGCAAGACCTCCGCAGCCAGCACAACCTCGATGCAGAGGCCGAACTGACAGCCGTATTGGCTCAGGAAATCAACCTCGAAATCGACCGTGAAATTCTTGGCGACCTGCGTAACAACGCCGGTACAGTCGCTTCTTGGGATTTCAATACGGCACTCGGCGACACCATTAAGGAAAAGTATGAGTCGCTGTATGTTAAGGTTGTTGAAGTAACGAACGTAGTCCACAGAAAGACACTGCGTGGTGGTGCCAACTGGATAGTTACATCGCCAGAAGTCGCCTCCATGTTCGAAACAGCTACCGCTGGTTTCGCACCCGCAGCATCCGAAACATTCACCGGCTCGGTCGGCATCCAGTATGTCGGCACAGTGAATGCAAGATGGCGTCTATTCAAAGACCCGCTGTTCCCAACCGGACAGTTGTTAATGGGCTATAAGGGCGATAGCTATATGGATAGTGGATATTTCTACTGCCCATACGTACCGCTCACTCAGACACCAGTTGTTTTGGACCCAGAGAGCTTCTGCCCGAGAAAAGGCATACTCACAAGATACGGAAAAAAATTGTTGAGGGAAGGCGCAAAATTCTACGCCAGACTCTCGATTGCGAATTTCGTTATCTAGTCGAGCATAAAGCCGCATAGAAATAAAAAGGCCACTAGAAATAGTGGCTTTTTTATATTATCATTTCTGCCCATGTAAAGGGCTTCTAACGCCACAGGTAATAACCTCAAAATTTTATGCTAAAATAGCCATTTTTATTATAATTAGTTTGCAATATGGTCTATATTTACTATTATATATTTTTATAATAAGATGCAGATAGGAGAAATAACATGGATTATCAAAAAGAACTATGTGACTGGTTGGTATCTAAAAATATTGATTTTTACATGGATGATGATTGGGTAAAATGCGGACCACGTTATATCAAAATTATTGATGTAGCAGAATGTCTTGTAATCAAAGACCATTGTCCAGTAGAGGAAATGGAAAGTATAATTATATTTTCTGATGAGTGGATTAACAGAAACAAACAAGTAAAGAATTTTATTGCCTCTCAGATTGGCCGCTGCCACAAAATATACGCCAGAGAATGTAAAATTCAAGAAGTTAATGTTCATACCGCCAGAGAATTCATCGAGAAACACCACATTCAAGGAAGTAACAATTTAGGAGTAGTATTTTTTGGATTATATTATAACGAAGAATTGGTCGGTGTCATGTCTCTTGGTAGGCATCACCGTCAGGTAGCAGATAACAAAATAATTCTAGACCGACTCTGTTTTGTGGAAAACATACTGATAGTAGGCGGGGCAAGTCGTTTATTCTCAAGATGTGTTGCGTGGGCAAAAGAAAGAAACTATGATGAAATTATCAGTTTCAGCGATACCAGACTTACTCAAGGTCACGTATATGAAACCTTGGAATTTATTTGCGAAAAAGTTTATAGACCAGATTATAGTTATGTCAAAATTGGTGATACAACCACTAGATTAAGCAAACAAAGCCAGAAAAAATCTGCTGTATCTTGCCCCGCAGACATGACAGAATTGGAATGGGCTACGGCTAGAGGACTAACTAGAATATATGATTTGGGCAAAAAAAGATGGACTTTTTTGTTGCGAGATGGACTTAGTTGGAAACAAAAATTATCTTTGAATTGTTCAAAACAACATGAGGACGGAGTATTTAAACACTCTCACATAAGAGGATACTTTAAATCAGACAAAAACCAAGATAATATTTATTTTGGCTCAAGTTATGAATTAAGATGCGCATTTTTAATGGAACAAGATGCAGATATAACATCATTTAGGAGATGTGACAATTTCTGGACCGGGGAAAGATTTCGTTGCCCAGATTTCTTTGTAGAAAAAGAAAATGGTATAGAAATATGGGAAATAAAGCCTATCGGATGGCTAAGAGACCCGAATGTAATCAAACAAATAGACGACACCAAAGCTTTTTGTAACAAGCACGGTTATGCATTTAGGTTGTGGAGTGAACAAGATTCTGAACTTGGCAATGAAAAAGCAATAATAAAATGGGCAAAAAAATATCTCAAATCTTTAGGTGATGTCGAATTTGCAGAGAGGCAAAGGATTAACGCAATCAAAAGGTCGATTAAATATTATAGAAATCACATAGCCAACGATAAAATTAACGTATACTGCGAATATTGTCACAAAAAACATTCAGCCCTTCGTTTAACTTACGAACGTAATATATCTCGTAATGGACGATACATTTGTGAAAAAGAAGGTGGTCACATAGCCGGAAGTAGGCCGAAACTCCATTTACAGAAGGAAAATCCATATGCCGACCAAGGTATGAAGCAATGCGTAAAATGCCAAAGGATTTTACCGTTTGCTAGTTTTGGGACAGATAAAGGCAGAAGAGATGGATATGCTTCCAGATGTAAGGAATGTAGGTCGGCTGTAGCTAAAGAAAAATATGCATTAAGACTCTAAAATAAATCTATATTGTCCTGCATCCCAAATTCTGTCATACCCGTTTAATTGCATTATTTCATATTCTGTAAGGGTTGGAGAATAATGGGGCATACCTTTAAGATATTGTTTTTGAAACTTCATTCTATTGTAGGTTTGATTGTTTTTTATATTCACATACATGAAGCTAGGTTGAGTTTCTCCGTCTAATTTAAATCCTAATTGTTTATAGAGATTGCCGGTCGAATATCTTTTATCAGCATAGCTAATAATACTTCCTTTATGTGTTTTGCGGAACGCTGCCAGTAACTTACCTGCCCCGCCCACAATAGAGACGCCTCTTGCGTTACAAAATCTCACTAATTCAAACTTAAATTGTTTATTAAATCTACTTGGTCCGAAGGTCATACAGGACACTAATTTTTCATTATGATATAATCCATACCATATTTTGGAGCTATCTTGTCCTTGTAAATGATTTTTTTCTAAGAAATCATCTTTAGTAGCTCTATCAATTTCAACTACCTTGGTTTCTCTTGCTCCTATTTTTTCTGATACGCCTAATAAGTTAAGTATTTTAGATTCTAGAATTGCTCTTTTAGATTCCCATTCATTGCTATAAATCTGGACCAGACGGATGCCAGCGACGGTGGCGGCGACCCATTTATCATAATGATGTTTTCTTCCCCTCACAGTTTCAAGATGCCAATACAAGCCATGATATTCGATTCCAAGTTTAAGTTCTGGGATATAAATGTCTATTTCTTTACCATCTAGTGCATTTCTATCGTTGGTTAAGACCAGACCTTTATAATGTTTTAGGATAAAATTTAAAACTTCTTTTTCACCAGAGGAAGTCCGAATTTCTTTTGCGCATTGTGGACAGCCGTTTTGTAGATGAATATGATTACCTGCCCGTTGTTCAAAATCACCATGTTGTGGACATGTGATTGTAATTACATCGTTCATTCTTAGGAAATTGGTTTTAGAGTAATCATATTTGTTTTCATGTATTTTGTTGGCTATATTCACAAAGGAAGTTTTTGAATGATGGCTAATTCCTCGTCCGTTACAAAATGGACAGCCACAGCGAATATGTCTGTAGGGCATTTGTTCAATAATGCCATGGGTTTTACAGATATATTTTAATTTGTTTAATTTACCATTATATTCTGTGATGGAATAATCATATTTATCGCCCCATTTAGCAATAGCTTCCTTAACAAATTGTTCTGTATTTTTTTTATGAGGTAATTTTCTATTTTCGAGTCCGCATTTGGGACAGCCTTGTTTTTGTCCTAAATGGGCATTAGGTTGTTGTTTAAAATCTCCGTGTTTAGGGCAGGTAATTATTACGTTGGCATGGGCATTCAGGTATTCAACTTTATTATAGTTGTATTTATTTCCATGTAGTTGTCTTGCCGCTTCAATAAATGTTGTAGTTGTATGTTTTTTACTCATACCTATATATATACAAGATAATTCATCTATAGTCAAGACTTGTTTAATGATAATTTGACGACCCCGCTTATACGGGGAATTCAATAACTGAGTATAGATTCAGGGTCATCCCCGCATATGTGGGGAATGTGTTACGGCTTTCGCCACCGTTTGAGGGTTCGACGGGTCATCCCCGCATATGTGGGGAAGGTGAACTCGGTCGGGAACTTCTTTCCGCCAGTGCCGGGTCATCCCCGCATATGTGGGGAAGGCTTCTTTTTCGCTTGCCCTTGCAAAACTTTTTGCGGGTCATCCCCGCATATGTGGGGAAGGCTCATCCCCGGGGAAGGCTCATTCACTTAATTAATTATATCTGTTCTTGGCGGGTCATCCCCGCATATGTGGGGAAGGCTTCTTTTTTGCTTGCCCTTGCAAAACTTTTTGCGGGTCATCCCCGCATATGTGGGGAAGGCTGGGACACGACGCCAACGAAAAACGAAATTCAATTCTGTCCAATTATATCTTTTAACGGGTCATCCCCGCATATGTGGGGACTAAAGAACAACTAGAACAAGTATGCGTAATACGGGTCATCCCC
>Ga0172381_10005396_pt1 | contig 12986 bp, 16 predicted proteins | sample Leawel6488metaG_FD_119754 | JGI IMG/M metagenome (GOLD analysis project Ga0172381, IMG submission 119754) | Leachate microbial communities from a municipal landfill in Southern Ontario, Canada - Leachate well 64-88 metaG | ecosystem: Engineered > Solid waste > Landfill > Unclassified | place...
ATAAAAACGCCTATGATCGATGTTCTAATCATAGGCGCTAAACTCTCCAATACTGCGAGGAGAAGGATATTACTGGGGTGGCTGACGGGGATCGAACCCGCAACCTTTAGAGCCACAGTCTAACGCTCTAACCAATTGAGCTACAGCCACCAAAACTATAATATTCTATCTTTCCTCCCGTCATCAAGCAACTCGCGGATTTTCTTAAATTTGAGCTTCTTTTTCTTCTTCAGGCTGGAATATCTCTCCGGTTGAATCCTTAAATTCATTCCCGATAGCGAATATTCCATCAATCATAGCGCGGGAGAGATCCATAAAACTCTTGGCTCCTCCCTCTACCACCTTTACAGGCAGTATTAAAGTATCATATAATTTAAATCTTGAAGGGCCCCGGCCCCTCATAATCTTTTCCTCAAAAGCCAGTTTAAAATTATCGAACCCGAACTGCGGGCTGTCCATTTTTGTTTTAATAGCGAAATTTAACTCCACCTTGCCGTTATCCATCATCTTGAACCTATCCAATACTATATTAGTAATCTTGGAAGCTTTTTCTTCCTGTTCGCCAATCTCTAAAGGCTTACGCACCATATCCGATAATTCCAGATGGCAGTCAAGAGTAACATTATTATTTAGACCGTGGATCTCACTGGAAAAGTTTAATTTCGCTTTTTCAATACGCGCTTTATCTAAATCCACCCAATAAGAATAATACGGATACAAATAAACGGCATCGATATCGTTGATCTTTAAAGTCGCCCTGATATCTTTTTTTAAAGAGTTTAGCCACCCTTCTAAATCTATCTTTCCCTGGTCCTCGTTATCTTTCCAGGGGATTATAGCTTGTAACCTAAACTCTGTAACCGCTGGATTAGGATAAAGATACAAATTCTTGATACTGGCATTTATATCTTTTACCTCTATTTTTATACTGCCGGAGCTTACGGTCTGGTCAATAAAAGTTACCGCGCCTTCTTTAATGGTAAACCGCACAATACCGAATGGTATTGAGATATTCTTGCCGGGTTCGGGGCTACTAACCACCTGAGGCTCGATAACTGCTGTACTCACTTTCGTATCTGTTACTTGCACAGGGACTTTATCTAAAAAGAGCTCCGGGTGAATTAAGGTTAACTGGTTAAAGACCAATTTCCCCTTTAACAAACCGGTAAAGCTCGGAGATAAGGAGACGAAACGTAATTTAGCCAACCTTTCTATCTCTAAATTCTTTATCTCCAACTTTAACCCGGGTGTAAGAGAAAAATGGCTAAGGGTTACTTTTTTATGCGTTAGGTTCTCAAGCTCTTTAACCAAAAGCGCTTTGCCTTTAATCGCCACAAAAAGGTACGCAGTAATAAAAAGTAAAGCCAAAAAACAGAATGCTAATAAAATAATATTTCTTTTGCTTTTATTCATCCGATTTATTTATATGTCCCTGGGCTGATTCGAACAGCCGACCCTCTGCTTAGAAGGCAGATGCTCTATCCAACTGAGCTACAGGGACAAACAATCTATTTAGCAGCCTCGGGTTCCTGCACTTCCCCTAAAACAAAACCCTTGGGTTTTACATCATCTAAGTTTATATTCAATACACTTAACCAATACTTTATAGATTCGAGTTCGCTTCTACGTTGTTCATATATAAAGCCGAGGTTAAGCTGTGCCGGCAAATAAGTAGGGTCTACCTGTAAAGACCTCTTAAAAAGAATCTCCGCTTCATCCATAGATCCCTGCTGCGCTTTCATTGCACCGCGATTATTTAAGATAAACTTTTGCCATTTCGTATTATAAGGGTCGACTAAAAGAGTTTTTTGATAGAATGAATCGGCCATGGCAAAGTTTGACGCCTTTTGCAGCTTGACGCCTTCCTGGTAGTAATTAACCGCCTCCTTGGAAATAACCTCTCCCGCAAAAGAATGACCCACAAAAAACAGAACAAATAAAAAACCGCAAATTGTTCTCAGCATTCTCTCCTCCATTTTTTCTTATAATCTATCGGGGCGACAGGACTTGCCAGCCGCAGGCTGGTCCGCCTTCGGCGGAAACCTGACCCCATTATAAATTCGGGGCGGACAGACTTGAACTGTCGACCTCTTGCTCCCAAAGCAAGCGCTCTAGCCAAACTGAGCCACGCCCCGTTGCAAACCAGAAATTTAGAAAGCATAGTTTGCAACGGGGCACGCCCCGTTGCAACATTTTTAACTTTATTTTCCCGTATTAAAATAATATCTTAATCTACTCTTAAGATATTTTTTACCCCAGCCGGACTTAAGATATTTTTCTCTATTTATTGCGTCTCGTTTATCAATACAACACTCAAAATAAATTACTTCGAATGGAGCACGATTTTTTGTCGATTCTTGCATTCCCTGGTTATGCTCTAATAACCTTCTTTCTAAATTATCAGTAAAACCGGTATAAAGCAATTCATCTTTTTTACTCTTTATTACATATACAAAATACATCGGTAATTTTGCTAATTTCAGCCTATAAAGTATAACAATTCACTCTTTACTTCTCAATATATTTTTGAATAATCTTTTTCGCCTTAGTTAAAGCTCGGTAACGATGGCTCATCTTATGCTTAATCCCTTCACCTAACTGAGCAAATGTTTTATTGTATTTAGGTATCAAAAAAAGCGGATCATAACCAAAACCCCGGCTGCCCTTTGGCACAAAACCTATTAATCCAGAGCATCTTCCTTCCACAACCCCTAATAACCCATGCTTATCTGCGAGAGCAACAGCGCAAACATAATGCGCTTTCCTTCTTTTTAATGGCATACCTGCGAGCAATTTAATTAACTTAAGATTATTCTGGGCGTCGCTTTTATTCTTTCCTGAAAAACGCGAAGAATAAACCCCCGGGGCCCCCTTGAGCGCATCAACACAAAGCCCGGAATCTTCCCCTAAAGCAAGCTTCTTACTGAAAACGGCAGTCTTTAAGGCTTTTTTGGCGGCATTATCCTTAAAAGTTTTGCCGTTCTCAACAATACGCGGTAATTTGCTATAATCTGCCAAAGAACTTAATCTTAGATCAAATCCTTTTAATATATCTTTGATCTCTTCGAGTTTTTTCTTATTCTTTGTAGCTACGACTATATCTAACATATAATATCGCCGACTAACTTGCGCTGAATACTAAATAACCCCTCAATACCTTTCTTAGCTAAATCTAACATTTTGTCCATCTTGGCCCTGGAGAACGGATTCCGTTCAGCGGTCCCCTGAATTTCGATAAACTCACCCTCTCCGGTCATAACAATGTTCATATCCACCTCGGCTTTAGAATCTTCTTCATAACATAAATCCAAAAGCAAGGCTCCATTAACAATGCCGACGCTTGTAGCAGCAACATAATCTTTAACCGGAATTTCATTGATCTTACCGTCTTTTTTAATCTTAGCTATGGCATCTACTAAAGCGATGAAGCTTCCGGTAATAGCAGCGGTCCGCGTTCCACCGTCACCCTGTATCACGTCGCAATCAATCCAAATGGTACGCTCGCCTAATTTATTCATATCAGTTACCGAACGCAAGGACCTGCCCACAAGACGCTGGATCTCATGGGTACGGCCCGAATCTTTGCCTCTGGGGATTCTTGAACCGCAAGAACGCGGCAACATCCCGTATTCCGCGGTAACCCAACCAGTTCCTGTTCCTCTTAAAAAAGGCGGAACACTCTCTTCAACCGAAGCAGTGCATATAACCTTAGTATTCCCCATCTCTATTAAACAGGAACCTTCGGGGTACTTAATATAATTCCTGGTGATATTAATCTTTCTCAGTTTGTCTTCTCCCCGGCCATCTAACCTAATCATTAATACTCCTCCTTATAAATATTATTCCCCCTGCTGTCTATCCCGACCACCAGAGGAAAATCTTTCACTTCTAATTTTAAAATCTGCTCCGGGCCTAAATCGCGATACGCAACTAAACAGGACTCTTTAACAAGCTTGGCTAAAAGCGCGCCGCAACCGGCAGGAGCCAAGAAATATACCGATTTATACTTTTTTATCGCGGCAATTGTTTCTTTAGAACGCCTGCCTTTCCCGATCATCCCTCTTAATCCTTTTTTAAGCAGAATCGGCGTAAATGCATCCATACGCGAACTTGTAGTCGGGCCGCAGGAACCGATAACTTTTCCCTTAGGAGTGCCTGTCGGGCCGCAATAATAAATAACCTGGCCCCTTAGATCAAAAGGCAATCTTTTGCCTTTTTTAACCGCTTCAATTAATCTTTTATGCGCCTGATCGCGAGCAGTATACATTATCCCGCTCAACAAGACTTCATCTCCTGCCTTTAATAATTTTATATCTTCTTCTTTTAATGGAGCCCTGATCTTTATCATATTGTAAATTTAATCCGGCTTTATAAAGTAATACTTGCGCTACGCAAAGCATGGCAGCTTATATTTACCGCTACCGGCAATCCGGCAATATGCGTCGGGTAAGTTTCAACATTTACGGCTAAGCAGGTGGTCCTGCCGCCCAAACCCATAGGCCCTATGCTAAGCGCGTTAATCGCTTTCAATAAATCTTTTTCTAATTTTAAAGTAGGGATGTAGAGGCTTCTCAACAAAGCTTTCTTAGCCAAAAGGCTGGCGTAATCCGCTGCTCCTCCTATGCCTACTCCGACTATATAAGGCGGACAAGCATCCGGCCCGGCTTTCTTTACCGCCTGGATAACGAAATCTTTTATCTCCTCGATGCTAGCAGTAGGCAAAAACATTTTAAGTTGTGACTTATTTTCGCAGCCGAACCCCTTGGGCATAACGGTTATTTTCAATCTTTCCCCTTTTACTATATCTGTATGAATAATCGCTCCTTCATATACAGGTTTACCTCTAAGAATAGGATCGTAAACAATTGATTTACGAAAGTTAGCCGCTTTATACCCCAAAGCGATACCTTTCATAACCGCTTTCCTGAAATCACCTAAAACTTTTACATTCTGCCCTGCCTCCACAAAAACTAAAGGCAACCCGGTATCCTGGCAAATAGCCAGCTTCTCCTGGCGCGCTATTCTGGCATTCTTAATAATAGCCCCTAATGCCGCTTGCGCCTTTTTATTAGTCTCTTTTTTATAGGCCGATTTAATCAGGCCCAAGAGATCGCTGCGCAAAGAACAGTTTGCTTTAAGGGTTAAATCAGCTACGGCTTTAGTAATATTATCCGCCTTGATTGTTCTCATTATTTTTTATTCTTTCTGCGGAGGATTTCGCTAGCTAAAAACTTATTGCGCTCAAACTCCCGCGTTACTATAGTTTTGATTCCTCCGCGGGGATTAAATTCAGATACTATCTTCGCAAAACGCGGCTTGGCAGCGGCAACAAAATCTTCAAGTATCTTATTTGTAAGATGCTCGTGGAATATCCCGATATTACGGTAAAATATTGTGTACATCTTAAACGATTTAAGCTCGATACAATATCTATCCGGAATATATTCAATTTTTATCGTTGCAAAATCCGGCAATCCGGTTTTAGGACAAATGCAGGTAAATTCCGGTATATCTAAAATAATGGTGTATATCTTATCCGGGTACTGGTTTTTCCAGGCTTCGATCTTGGGAGTCCTTAACTTCCTTATATCATTCTGCAATCCTTCATACGTTGCAACGCTGCGGCCTTTTATCTTCTTTTTCATTTAACCCCCGCTATCTTATGGACCTGCGGAATAACGCAGGTGACTATTGCTTCTTTTCTGCAAATATTCTTAAAATCTTCCAATTTCTTGCTTAATCCGGAATCGCCTACTCCGGAATCAGGTTGTAGTATTAGAACTGAATGTTTAGCTATTTCGCTGATCACCTTTAAACCGTCTATCAGATCTTCCTCTTTGGTATCCTTGCTTATGACTGTTTTAATAAAAACTTCCTTTTGGGAAGCAACTTGCAAAAATAAGCGATGCGCATCCCAGAAATTGTTTAATCCGGTTGAGCTCGGTAACTTAAAATCCATAGCTACGATATGTATATATTCAATAACCTCTTTTAATGCTTCGGGAAGAGTCCCGTTAGTCTCGAGGTAATTCTTAAAATTACCTTTATACGTCAGCTTCAGGATCTCTTTTAAGAAATCTTTTTGCAATAAAGGTTCACCGCCGGTAAAAGAAACCGAATGAAACCTTCCGCGATACAGCTTTAGCTCATTAAACAGCTCTTCAGGTTCATATTCCATAAAGCTGTTCATCCTGGTATCGCAGAAACTACAGCTGAGATTACATCCGAAAAAACGCACAAAAATTTGCCTCTCCCCGAGATATAACCCTTCGCCTTGAATACTGTCAAAAACTTCCGCTATCCTGCCTTTGATCATAGTTCTTTAATTCCCGCTTCTTTAAATCCTTTGATTCTGAAATAACAACTATCGCATTTACCGCAAGGTTTTTTGCCTCCTTTATAACAAGACCAGGTCAGGTTAAAAGGAACCTTGAGTTTGGCGCCTATTTTTATAATCTCGGCTTTACCTTTATTCAAAAGCGGAGCTTCAATTATTATCCGTTTATTCTCTGTCCCGGCCTTAGTCCCTTTCAAAGCCATAGCGCTGAAAGCTTTAAAGAACTCCGGACGGCAATCCGGGTAACCGGAATAATCCTGGTTATGCGCGCCGATAAATATTGATTGCGCGCCGATTGCTTCGGCGTACGAAAGCGCGAAACTTAAAAATATTATATTGCGGCCGGGGACATAAGTCGAAGGGATATTTTTAGCAAATCGATTACTTACTGCCGGCAGCTTCTTACTCCCCTCTAAAAGAAGGGAGCCTTTCCAGGGCAGGCTAATATTTAAAAGCTTATAATCACACCCTGCCTTCAAGGATATCTTTTTAGCGCACTCAATCTCCTTGCTATGGCGCTGGCCATAATTAAATACCAGAGAACGGCAATCAAAGCCTCTTTGCTTTGCCAAATAAAGCGCGACTGCTGAATCTAATCCGCCTGACAAAAGAATAACCGCTTTAGGCCTGCTAATCTTCATAATAAGTAGCCCGCGCTTTATCCGATTCCCAAACAGTTATAGAGATAAGCACCGGGACTTCGCTTTTCAAAGAATCATAAATATATTTAGCAATATTCTCTGAGGTAGGATTTACTTCTTTAAAATAATCTATTTCATTTAAATATTTATGGTCTAATTTATCCAGAATTTTATTCAGGCTGGCTTTTAAAAATTTAAAATCTAAGACCATCCCGGTTTTATCCAGATCTTTGCTGCCAACAGTTAATTCTACTTTCCAGTTATGGCCGTGTAATTCTTCGCATTTGCCCTTATAACCCCTTAGATTATGCGCCGAGCTGAAATCAGCTTCAACCTGTAATTTATACACTCTCCACCTTCCTTACGTTTTTAACCGGACGGCCGAGAAATCTTTCAGCAAGCCCCTTAAACCACTCGGGATTATCGCTGACAAAGAAATCGGACCTCCCCTTGCCTTTACTATTAGCGATCCCTTCCTCGGCTAAGATTTTATTCACTTCAACCGCCACCTGTTTCGCCGAATCGATCAAAGTTACGTTCCTGCCCATTACCTCCTTAATAACTGTTCTAAGCAAAGGGTAATGCGTACAGCCTAAGATCAAGGTATCTATCCCCGCTTCTTTTAAAGGATTGAGATAACGTTTAGCTACGGTTAGAAGTACATCCGAATCCAACCATCCTTCCTCGGCAAAAGGAACAAATAAAGGACAAGCCGCCGCAACAACCTTTATTTTAGGGTCAAGCTTTTTTATTTCATTCTCATACGCACTGCTTTTAATCGTGCCCTTAGTCCCGATCACTCCGATGCGTTTATTCTTCGTGGCATAAACCGCCTCTCTGGCGCCGGGCCCGATCACTCCTACGATAGGCACGCGGAAATGATTCTTAATTTCAGGGAGAGCAAAACTGGAAACAGTATTGCAGGCGACACAAATTAATTTTACATCATGTTTTAAGAGAAAGAGTATATTTTCTATCGAGAAGCGGATTACCGTCTCTTTAGATTTAATACCGTAAGGGACTCGCGCCGTATCACCGAAATAAATAATATTTTCATGCGGCATCTGCCTAATCAACTCTTTTACAACCGTTAAACCTCCTACACCCGAATCAAATACACCTATTGATTTCATCCTCTTAAAACCTCCGTCATTTTGCGCTCCCGGCATAATTACAGAGCCCTTCCCTGATACTCTTGGATATCTTCTCGCGGTAATGACTGTTTTTAAGCAGCTCTTCTTCTTTGGAATTAGACAAAAACCCTACTTCAACCAGTATTGCCGGCATCCGCGCTCCGCGTAACACCTCAAAACGCGCATCTTTCACACCCAGTATTTTTACATTTAAATGGTCAACAGCTGAACGACAGATAGCCCGGGATAATTCTATGGACTCCGCCCGGTTATACGTATAAATCATATCCCAGAGTATAGCCTTTAAATTCTCTGATTGTCCGGCGAAACATGCACTATTAATATTAAGATAAGCATTCTTGGCGGCATAAGAGGCCCGGGTGGTATCGCTGACACTGGGCGAAACATAATAAACTTCAAAACCATACAAGTTTCTGGTCCGGCTGGCATTGGCATGAATACTGATAAAAAGATCGGCTTTGGCATTATTGGCGATATTTACCCTCGTACCGAGAGGAATAAATTTATCGGAATTCCGGGTCATGATCACTTCGACGCCGTCTTCCTTCAGCTTATTAGCCAAACGCCTGGCAATATCTAAATTTACATCTTTTTCTCTTAATCCAGTCCTGCCGATCGCTCCCGGATCACGCCCGCCGTGCCCGGCGTCAATAACAACTTTTTTAATCGTCGAAGCCAGAGAGCTGCTCCTGCGAGAAACTGCAGCTTTAGCCGGCTTGAATAAATTATCCAAAATCTCTACCTTGAATTTGGCAGGCACAACGATTTCTCCCTGATAAATATCTACCGGATGGCTCAGCAATACAGCCCGCTTATCGACTAAAACCAAATTATCTGAAACCATAAGATTAATAATATGGTTGTCTTTGAATAAACTGGCTGTCCGGGAAAATGTATCGTATCTTAAAGATATGCCTTTCGCTTCGCACAAAGGAGCAAGAGCATAATAAGTTGTACCGTTTAAGCTGTACGTAGGAAGATTCTCTTTTACGGGCAAAGTAGCGCAGCCGGAGATCAGAAAAAACAAAGAAATAAAATATATGATAGTTCTTTTTGTCATAGTCTACTCTAAACCAGCCTAATGGTAACGCCGTTCTTACTATCTCGCTTATTGCCCGGCTGCGCCCGGGGTTATTCGACCCATTGGCTTCCCATAAGCGAAGCACGAAGTACCGAGTCGAATGGTGGAGGTGGCGGGACATGTTCCTACTTGTTATCCAAGTAGCATGGACTATCTCTTCTCCCAAAACAACTTTGGGAGCCTGGCGTATTATGAAAGGTACAAATTTACCGTTGGTTTAATTCTCTAATCGTAGCCACTAACTTCATTTTATCACTAAGCATCTTTGGTGTATATTTACCTGCTCGATGAGTCACGGTTTTATACTTTTTTAATATCAAAGTTGCTTGTGGCTTTTTAACAATTAGATACTTAACAATCCCCTTGAGAAAACTTAATGCCCTGTCATGACGAACGGACCACACGAAAGAATCATTATGTTGAGGTTTGTATTTCTTTTTTGAAGCAATCAATCCTCCAAACCTATGTTTAATCCATTGCAAAAGCTTTAGATTATTATTTGCAACAGAAACAAAAGGAATAGGAGTTTCATTTTTATGATGCTTCGCAAGTGTTACTGTTCCCTCTCCATCAACGATTCCTGCTATATAAGCTTTCTCAAGCTCAACCAACGGTATCACCTCCCATCGCTTCTAATTAGAAGCAGTCTCTGCAGGGCTTTCACCCCTCAAGATTACCCTCGTCTTTACGTTAGGGCTTCCTTGATGTAAGCCAGGTTTCTCATCTCGAATTACTCCGAGAGTCGACCTTTGATCGAACCCGCGTCCTCAAACAATCTGATAAAAGCCGCTACATGCTTAGTCCTGCATTTAAGCTTAAGCTTATAAAATCCTGCAGGACAGGACTTCATAAGCATAGTCTTTTCGAATTTCGCCCAAGGCCCAAAGACTAACTTGCCTTGAGCTATCCTACTAAGGCTCTATTCTATCCTGTAGGCGAGGACAGATAGAGGCTTCGCTAATTTAGTTAGCGAAGGCTGGCATCATGCCAAAAGGCATTGCCATTGCTGGCATTGCCGGTCTGGCACTGAACAAACGATTGTTTGCGTTTGTATTGTGCACGGGTTATTAACGCGGCTAACCATGCGTCCGCGGCATGCTACTTCTACCCGACGGTTTAAGTCGAGACCTTTCACCCCCCTATTTTCTGATATTTTTCATCATCCTGCGCACTGAAAGATCAGTTTCGCGGCGCTTGATGTTTTCCCTCTTGTCGTAAAGTTTTTTACCTTTGCCGAGCCCGAGCTCGACTTTGACAAATCCCCTGTCATTGAAATAAACTTTAAGCGGGACTAACGTAAATCCTTTTTGGTTAAGCCTGGCAGTGAACTTTTCGATCTGCTTTTTATGCAAAAGCAGGCTTCTTGGCCTCGTCGAATCAACATTCAGATAACTTGCTTCCGCATACGGGCTTATATGGGCATTATATAAAACTATAGTATTACCTTCAGGACGGGCAAAACTATCATTTAAATTAATCTTACCCTGCCGGATAGACTTGACTTCGGAACCACTCAATGCTATGCCGCATTCAATGGTCTCCATAATTTCATAATCTCTGTAAGCCTTATGGTTAGTAGCAGTAATTTTACTCATTTTACCATAATCCGGCTGAAATATAAAATTAAAAATATGGGGATTGTAATGATCGCGGCGAGATGAGTCACAAATATCCCCTGGCTCGCGAGAATATCGTCTTTTTTGTACCCCCTTAAAATTACCGAAAGAGTCACAGCCGAAGGCATAGCTAACTGGATAATAATAAGCAGGCCGATTAATTCCGGTATCTTAAATGTATTTACCAGGATTATCCCTATAAGAGGCAGTAGGATCATCTTCGCCAGGATCAATATCGAAACCTCTCTCTTATTGATGTTCGCAAGGTTTATCTGGGCAAGATTACCGCCTACTACAAGCATTGCCAATGGGAGCGTCGTATCGCCAAAGATACGCAGAGGCTCGATGACAACTTGAGGGAAAAACTTATTCCAGCCTAAATAGACCATGGCTAAACTAAAGATCGTTGCTACGACAGGCGCGCTAAACAAACTCCTTATCTCAAGCTTTCTCTCTTTATGGAAATTTAATATATGCACCCCCAAAGAAAACATCACCAGGTTAAAACCCATAAGAAAAAGAAAAAGATATATAAACATCTCTCCCATCTTCTCCGGAGAGAGTAATGCCGCGACCAAAGCCAACGGTAAATAACCGGAATTCTGAAAAGCAGTTAAACTCAGAAACTGCAGCTTCTCCTGCTCTCCCTTTACAAAACCAAGAAAAATCGATCCTACCAATAAACCCAGCAAGGTAATCCCGATACTTATTAACGGAAAAACCCACCAATTAGGATAAAGGCTAAAAGAAAAATCCTTGATTAATTGGCAAAATATAAGCACCGGTAAAGTAACATCCATCACCAGCCGGCTTAGGTCATCAAGCCCCTGGCTGGTAAGAAATTTTCTTTTGGTCAGAAAAAAACCTATTAATGCCAAAAGAAAGATCTGGAATACGGCTATTCCGGTAATCTTAAAATGCTCTAAAAACATCCTAACTCCTTTAATTTGAAAGATTATTATATCAGTAAAAAAATCGGGCTGCAATCCATTTGACAGAATTATTTGGATGGGCTATACTTAAGGAAATTTGCGGAAGTGGTGGAATGGCAGACACGCAGGTCTCAGAAGCCTGTGCCGTAAGGTGTGAGGGTTCAACTCCCTCCTTCCGCACTAAATTATAAAGCTAAACCAAAAGCATTTAGACTTATAAACTACTTACTACAATCTTGTTATAACCCTATAGTTCCACTAAGATAATAGGCACCGCAAGGCAAGCTTTTTACTCTCGTACTTCACTATCCATTCGTTTCTGCCTGCTTGGAAGTGATTCCAGCATGAAAATATCCACTCTGTTGGAGAAAACTTACCAGAAAGAATTAAGCAGGGAGGGGTGGTGGATATTAGTTTTAAAATTAGTAATTGTATTGTATAATAATATATAATTAGACTAATAAAATCAATTATTTTGTAATGTAATTTTCAATATTGAACTTAAGTGTAAATAAAAAATTTTTGGTCGTATCGGTTGTTAATTTTTCCCCTTGTTGATTATAAAGAGGAGTAAGAATTGAGAATTTTATTAGTTGAAGATGAAATAAAGTTGGCCAGTTTTATCCAGCGCGGCCTGAAAGAAGAAGATTATGTGGTTGATGTGGCCAATGACGGAGAGAAGGCTTTATTCCAAGCTGAAATTAACCCGTATGATCTTATAATCCTTGATGTTATCCTGCCGGTTAAGGATGGTATTACTGTATGCCGGGAACTCAGGAGTAAGAAAATAAATGTGCCTGTTTTGATGCTTACCTCCAAAGACAGGGTACGGGATAAGGTTTTAGGTTTGAATTCCGGCGCCGATGATTATCTGGCTAAACCGTTTGCTTTTGAAGAGCTGTTAGCCAGAATCAGCGCGCTACTGAGGAGAAACAAACAGGATAAAACTGGCATTCTGAAGGTTGCCGATCTGGAAATAGATCAGCTCAGGCATAAAATTACCAGGGCTGGAAAAGAAATCCAGTTAACTAGTAAAGAGTTTGCCCTTTTGGAATATCTTATGCTTAATGCTACTCATGTCGTTACTAGGACTATGATCTCTGAGCACGTATGGCATGAGGATTTTGACAGCTTCACTAACGTTATTGATGTGTATATGAATTTTCTGCGCAATAAGGTTGATAAAGGCCACAAAAAGCAGCTTATCCATACCATTCATGGGAAA